>OFEK01001271.1_pt1 | contig 17836 bp, 23 predicted proteins | sample 1521131 | NCBI WGS metagenome assembly OFEK01 (sample SAMN05720209, study PRJEB24109) | activated sludge metagenome | isolation source: Anaerobic digester | place: China | collected 2015-12-16
CGAGCCTTCGACCCGGGTTCGAATCCCGGTCCGGGCGTTTTATTTCCTGTAAGAAACGGGTGCCAGAAAAGGGTTTATGCACAGAAACAGATCATTGCCATCTGTTTTTCGCCAACAATTACATCGATACTAAGCCATACCATCTTAATAAAAATGCTAAGATACTAATCCTTAAACGAATTCCACGGAACACTTATTAGTATCCGTTTGGTATCATCATAATCCTGTAAGAAAATGGTAGAAAATTACCATGTTCTTTGATAATGGTTACTTTAAGGAAGAGGAAGTATATAGAAGGAATAATAGTAAACCATTCCAAAAGAGAGAAAATGAAAAACGTGTTCCATGTTCCGCGGAACACAACTATTAGGGGTCATCTCATATACTTCCTCGTGATAGATGCTATGAAGATACCAAACATAAGCAGCCCGAATATAGTCTCACCTGTCACTAACAGTTCAAACTCCGGTTTAGGATAAAAATCTCCATATCCTCGTGTAAATGCCACTAAGAAACTGAAATAGATAGACTGCCATAAACAATGAGCGCCTACAATTCCTTTGAATATCCAGTAATAAATACCCATGAGTATCGAGATAGAAAGCCACCAAACTGCAATCCAATACCAGAAGAGGCCATATCCTCCGAAAAGATGACGCAATATAAAATTGCCTAAAAGATTATGCGAAAAAAAACCTGCCATTTTGGACCACTCATGATTACTGAAAGTATATTTAAAATATTCAACAAATTCATAAAAAGACATGGCACCCCATTCTACTCTCTTTGGACTTTCAGGGTAAGGAGTCATAGTAATGCCTTTTTGCCTTCGTCTGGCCTCCATTTCGGCGTAAAACATGCAATCTTCTTCGTTCCGATTACCACTATTATTTAATTGCTTTTTCGCCTTTCTGCAAGCTCGTTCTTGGTCTGTTATATTTCTAAATTTGGCGTTTCTGAAACTAACGAATTCCCCTGCGAATTGTGCAGCTCTAAAATTGGCGAATGTTCCGTTAAATAAGACATTCCTAAAATCTGTGACATATCCACTGAAATTTGCCTCTGCAAAGCCAACTCCCTGTTTTTCACTTAAAAATTCTGCATTACTAAAGTCGGTATACTCCTCAAATGTAGTATTCAGAAAATTGGTATAGCCATTAAAAGTCGCTCCTTGGAAGTATGCCTCCTTTTTAAAGCTAGCACCTCCGAACTCGACCCCGAATTGAGCATCCTGAAACTCACACGCTTCAAAATGAGCTATGCTCTTAAATCTAGCTCCGATAAATTTAGTATGCCCTTTAAAAATAGATCTGCTATTGAAACTTTCTTGGCGATTTTGCCTACTGAACTCTGCGCTTTTATGGAACACAACATTGCTAAAATCGACATACTTCTCGAATACAGTCTTTTTAAAATTGGCTGGTCCGATAAAATGTGTTGGTGGGCAAAGGTTATGATGTACAAGCATTGAACCGCAGAAATGAGTCACTTCTTGAAAGTGCGCGCCCTCAAATTCGCTAGACTGGTGAAAAATGGATCTCTTAAAGCTGACTTCATCTGCAAAAACTGTTTCCCGAAAATCCACAGCCCCATGAAAATTAAACTCTTCGAAGGTCACTTTACCTTGAATAATGGAATTCGTAATTTTGATTGAAGATGAAAAATTCGTCATCCGCATGACCATAGGTTGTGGCGGTAGCCCTCTAACAGTCAAGGCAGTGGTTACGATGGGGGGGCTTAGATCTCCAGTTATAGTCACATAATCATAGTCTACAGGTCTGCCATCTCTGATATCATCTAATATCACGCTGGCGTCTATAGTTCTTTTCTTCTCTTCCGGGCAATCGTCGTACATGTGCCTTACCACCAGAACCGCCACCAGCTCTTAGCCCTGGCCTCTTCCTGGCTTGGTGGTAGGGATAAGGCTACAAGAACATTAAGTTTTCTGCACAGGTCGCCTGGGCTCATTACAGGCAGGCCCATCCATCTCACCCCCCGCCTTGGCCCGGCCAGCCATCCCACAGAATTCATAAACGCTGCCGCTCTATTTCCAATCTGCCCGGAGCCGTGATTGCTAATAACTTTTTTAGGGACCTCTACAGGTTGCACGCACCTAGGGAGCGCCCATGATAATTGGCAATTATGCAATGTCTAGATGGTGAATCTCTTTTTAGCGCTTGCTGGGGCTGCAACTTCTAGATATTCCTTTGCATATCCCCTGTGGCAGAGTCCTACTTTCGCTCTAATCAGATCATCTAGAATACGCTCAAGTTGGACAACTCTTTCCGGGTTTTCTATTGCATAATGGAATTGATCTACCCTATCGTCTTTTATCTCCACAATCTCAAACCCTGGCTTCATTCCATAATTTTTGCCCGGATCATTGCTTTCATAAAGCTGAATTAGTGCATCTTGGATTCTTTTTGCGATGTGCGTCTTCTTGCCATCAATATTAATCAAAGCTTCCAAGGCGATCCAAAATTTTCTGAAGCGCTCGTTTTTATCCGTCAATTCCCGTTTTCCGTTTCCGTGCATATGCACCGCGTTTAATATCGAATCAATCTCTCCTGCGCTTCGCGAGTTGAGGGAATTTCTTGCATTAGAAACAGCCTGTTCAATATCATTGGCTGTATTACTTTTTACTGTGAGGCATTTCATGCCAAGTTCCACTCTTCCTGTTGTCATGCGATCATACTCCGTCGGCCCAAGTATGGTTCTCATCTAACTGTAGCCAATTTTCTACACAAAGGGCAAACAGATCTAATTCTTTTGATATTCTTTCTTTTCCCAGGTCCATTGCCGCGTCTTCGCTTGGCGCATCTACTTCCACTTCTATAGATAAATTTTGAGTCTGCTCTAAGCCAATCCTGGTAAATGTGCATTTCAATAGCTTGATATCTCTATCGACCGCCCAATCAGAAGGCCAACATGTATGTGTCCCTTGCATACGTATTTTGAATTTAAGCATGTTCTATAATTCAATGTCTATATATAAATAATCATCTTTCTGAAAATTTTTTAAGATATCATAGCGCGGCTCTCCGGTGGCTTCTTCTTTCGTGCCATGGAAAAAAGAATCAAAGGGCAGTTGCCCGGTTGATCGCCTGGTTGAACTCGCTCTTTGGTAGAATGATGTCCACCTCGCCGGGTAGAGTGGCCTCTCCGAGGATGGCCTGAGCCTTCTCAAGGCGCGCCGTTGCAATCGGCAGCTCTTTCTCCGCCGCCGCTATGATTGGCTCATACTTCTTGACCTCGCGGGCCACACGAGGATGATCCTTGATCGTCTCCGCCGTGTGATTCACTCCTTCCGTGCTCATCAGCCAGGCTGCCGAGGCGGTCCGGATGATGTTTCGCCCTCGATGTAGGCCGGGGGTTGCTTCATTTGACTTCAAAATATATTTTCTTGATATTATTAAATGCCGTTAAGAGCCGGTAACTTCATCCAAGTCCATCTTTATGGGTTCTCCATCGAGCGTAACCTTAAACTTCAAAGTTATCCACGCTTGATCTTCTCGTCTCAACTGGTCAATTTTTCGTGACATGTATTCTTTTGATCCTGCGATTTTTATTTTAACTAACATATAGGAACCTCACAATCATTTGCAACGGCCTCCGCTTCACCTGCCCATACTTTTTCAGCAACTTTGCGGCACATGTCCATAATTCCCATTTTTTCCTCGGGCTGCTCAAGTTTTGTCCACATACACCACATAAATGATCCTAGTTCTGGTGGCCACAGCTCTTGATTTGGAATTGCCGCCTTCAAGCTCTCCAGCTGTTGCCAAAGGTCCATGGCTCTGTGTCCCTCCTGAGTTTTGCGACTTGGGGATACAGGGCCAATTATAATATCTCGCAGAAATAACTTGCTGTCATCTCGTAAACAGCAATTCGGTTTCTGCTACGGAATCATTCCTGTAAATTTTACAGCAAAATCGTCACGCTACCGAGGTTGCTTTAAATACCGTTGCTTAACTGAGGGATTCACTCAACAGTGACGTTTTTTAACTCCACATAAGGTATTTCATTAGGCAGGTATTAGGAAGCATTGGGCAAGTTGAAACTAATATGAAGCAATGCTTATTAGAGGACGGTTTATTTTCTTTTTGATGACATTAGCTGTGTTGTGTGCACCTGCATTCGGGCAGACAACAGCAAATGATTGGATCGACAAAGGCAATGCTCTCGGCTTGCAAGGCAAATTCGATGAAGCCATTCAAGCATTCGATAAGGCCGAGGAACTGGAATTATAATGGAAGTGAAATAATTTCGCATTATTCCGCGAACTAATACAATTTAGTACAACTCTCTTTTTTTGCAGTCCCTTTTTTTGTAGCCCTATCTTTATTCAGATTCTTGTATCTTATTCATACATTCTATTATGTAAAAATGGTTTGTTGATATTGTTTTCTGGCAAATCTACTTAATCTTGCACGCAGTACAAGTTATCTATGGCAGGAGTCCTTGAGCAGCTAATCAGGCAGCAAAATAGGGTAGTGCACCGTGATCTGAAGGCTATGGAGCTGGAAGCCGCCAAGGAGATTCTGGCAGAGGTCTTTAGGGTTCCGCTCTCGGAGGTTGATGAGATGATCCGATGCCGTTTCGAAGTTGAAGGCGTGGACCCTAAAGAAAAAGGGCTATGGCCTCAGGAGTTCTGCCTGGAAGGGTAGGATAATTTCAGGCTCTTCGCTGAATAATGTGGGTGAGTTCAGGCAGAGAATATGGCCTTTTGTTCCTCTGCGCCTCTGTGGTTGATTCAGTGCATAGCGGTTCACCACAGAAGGCACGGAGACATAGAGTTTTTCCGATTCAAGTCCACCCATGCCAAATAGCAGGGAGCCCAATTTCAAGCTTCTATCCTGCCTTCCCTTCACAACCACGGACAAACACCTGCTGAGATCTTTTTCTAAAGAACGAAAGACTGATATCTATCTTATAATCATTAGGATCTGAAGAATAATTTGCTGCCAGGTCTATGGAAAAAAAACAGAATCAACTTACATAGACTCCTTGCTGCAATGTCTAAATTGCAATGTCTAAATAGAAGGGTGTATCACTAATGAAAAGAGGAATAGCTGCTCTAGGCATAATCATGCTGCTGGTCCTGGCAGCAAGCGTCGCTGGCGGGTATCCTGCGCCAGGTTTCCGCCAGGTATCTGTTAAAAAACCAGATCCGCAGCTCTTTGCGCCCACCATCAGCATCAGTCAAATAAAAATAGCTCCTGCGGCTCCGGGCAATAGCGAGCCGGTGACTGTTGGGGTGAAGGTAAAATCCGTAGCGAATCAGGAAGACATCTGCGGACTGAATGAGACTAATTTTAAACTGGAGACCATCACGGTGCCGCCCGGCGGGGCTGCCGTAATTATTGAAAACGTCTTTGCCACGTCTTCGACGGCGGTAAATCAGCCTATTGACTGCAATTTCTGGCTGAACCTGGCCCCCACTTGGTTTCAGGGACAGCAATATACCTGGCTGACAGGAACATATACCGTCAAGCTGTGGTATGTTAAAGATGGAAAACAAATCTCCAGCGAGATATTCAGCTTCAGAGTCTGATCCGCGTCATCTACACTGAGCTGTAGCCTCATTTGGAGCTAGAAGTTGATATCCTCGGGTGCTGCAAATAGGAGGAGGGACCAAAGACTCAAACCTCTGGATCCCTCCTGTCCATTCCCAGCCATGCAGGATGGTTCTCATTCACCATGAAGGCTTCAGTGGTAGAACGATCTCCAGGCGCTCCATCCTCCGGATCGATCATGGGTGGTATAGTATATGTTACCCTTGTTATCGGTGGCAAATACGACCGGCACTATGTCTCCGCCGGTCTCCTCCTGCCACCGGCTGGCCGTCAGAGAGACGATGCCCTCCGGTTGAGGCTGAAGGGATTTGGCTGAGGGAGCATAAAGGTTGGTGGCCCATGGTTGCCAGTCTCCCCAGCCTTGCGAGGGATCCTTTGAGACCATCGCTCTGACCCAAAGTGCTCCTTTCTCATCCACTGCAAAGATCCAGGTTTGCTCGTCTTCCGTCCAGGCCGCATCGATATCGATAATGGCTGATTTTGAAGGGTTCTCGAAATTGCCTGGCGCCGTCCATGAGGAGGAGGGCTTTGCCTCCATCTGCCAGAGCGTGGCCAGCCCGCCGGCCGAGTCGATCAGGAAGGCCTGCTCGGTTCCGTCCGCCCTGCGCAGTGCAGTCACCTTACGAATGGATCCAGATGCGGTGAGCTTCTCCCAGCCCTTCCAGGCGGAGTCGGGCTCTTTGTTAATCCGGCCGCGAGTGTAGAGATTGCCGTCATCCCCCACCACAAAGATCTGGTTGTTGCCCTCAGAGTCGTAGGCGGCATCCACATCGAGGGCCTCCGTCACTCCAGCGGGAAGATCGATGGTTGTCCATCCATTCCAGCTGTCGCTGCTCTTGGACACTGCCCGAGTATAGAGCTTGCCCGCTTCGCTTGTGACTACCACTTGCGGCTTGGCATTGGTCTGGATGAAAGCTGCAATCTGTCTGGGGCTGGTGATCGATCCCAAGGAACTGAATGCAGAGAAACCGTCAGCAACGCTATTGCCATTTCGGCTTCTGGTAACCACAAGATCATTGTCGGAATCAATGACAAAAACTTCAGTTCGAGCGCTTCCGTCAACATGGCGGGCTATGGCCACGTTCTTGGCAAACCTGGGTGCATATTGGAATCTCTTGGCGCTTGGTCCCGCATTCAAATGATCGAGAGCTGGACCCTGATCGCCGCATGCTTCACAGGTGAACGCCGGATTCCAGGCGGCGGTGTAGACATTCGAATCGACGCTCGCCGCAAAGACGTCTAGCCAGTCGCTGCTTCTTGATATGGCTCCCAGGCAGGAGCCAGGCTTAAAAGAAGCATCCAGGACGTTTTGCCAGCCCTTCCAGCCGCATGGAAATTTGGGCTCCCATCCGTTTGCTTGAACCTTGCCATCAGGACCGACCACAAAGATATCAAGCTTGTCAGTGCCCCTGGATACGGCTGCGATGTAAGACTCCGGATCCGCGGCTAGATCGCCGATTCTCGACCATCCATGCCAGCCGTCTGTGAATCCGGGCTCCCAGGCTGCGGTGTAGATGCCCCCGTCCGAGCCGGTAACAAAAACATCGAGCTTATCGGCACTCCTGGATACAACGCTCACCGGTGAGCCGGGATCGACTGCATTGTTGCCTATCCTCCACCAGCCGTGCCAGCCGTCCTCAAATCCGGGCTCCCAGGCTGCGGTGTAGATGCCCCCGTCCGAGCCGGTAACAAAAACATCGAGCTTATCGGCACTCCTGGATACAACGCTCACCGGTGAGCCGGGATCGACTGCATTGTTGCCTATCCTCCACCAGCCGTGCCAGCCGTCCTCAAATCCGGGCTCCCAGGCTGCGGTGTAGATGCCCCCGTCCGAGCCGGTAACAAAAACATCGAGCTTATCGGCACTCCTGGATACAACGCTCACCGGTGAGCCGGGATCGACTGCAATATCGCCTATCCTCCACCAGCCGTGCCAGCCGTCCTCAAAAGCGGGATTCCAGGAGGCAGTATAGATCCCACCGTCATTGCCGACGACAAATATATCCAGCCAATCCGCACCTCTGGATGTGACAGACACTGAAGATCCCGGTTTTGCCTCCAGATCGGAAATCCGCCACCAGCCCTTCCAGGTAGAGTCCGTCTGCGGTCCCCAGGCAGCCGTATAGATTCCGCCGTCCTTTCCGACGACAAAGACATCTAGATTATTGGCGCCTCTTGAGGCAACAGATACTGGCGATCCGGGCTCGACCTGGAGATCGGCTATGCTCCACCAGCCATGCCATTGCACGGGATTCCCTGGACCGTGGATCACCCCGGCCAGGAAGTGGTTATTTCCTATTTTGTAAAGCACTGGGGAGCCTGAGTTGCCGCCCACCGTGGCACAATCAAAGAATAGCTGGTCCTGGTCAATCTTGTAAACCTTACATTCAGGGTCCACGAGCGCAGGCTGCCACCAGACATTGCATCCCATCTTGCTCGAGCCTCCGGGCGGAGCTTGTCCCATACCGAAGAAGGATAGATCGCGACCGTACCCGGATGAATTTACGTTTGCAGGAACAGTCAAGATGCAAGCTATCGGCAGAGCCGGAAAGTCTGTCACATCTTTTGCCAGATGCCCTATCCCCCAATCCGATGCCTGAAATTCGCCTCCTGTCTCTACGCGGGTTCCTACGACTGCGCGGTCTATGGCAAATGACTGCGTATTGGTTCTATTGGGATTAAAGTTGGGGTAGAAGAAGAGATTGTTTTGCCAAGAGCCAGTATCATCGTAGCAGAAACAGTGTGCAGCAGCCACTATATGCCTGGAATCTATCAGAGTCGCCGTGCAGCCGTTATCCATGTAGCCGACAGCTCCCCACGGAAGCGAGTTGCTCATGGGCATAAGAAAGCGATCGTCGGGGCAGAATACCACGGCGCTTCCGGGCGTCAAATCATAAATTAGGAATAATAATATAAATAGTAAACTAATTTTATTCAATTTCTGACCGTTGCCTCTGTCTGTGATATGATGATTATGCCTGATAAAGAGAGATTTTCTCTCCCCACCGGAGTTTTCGGATTTGACTGCAAATGGAATAGTATACCCCTCCCGAATACCAAATTGGCTGCCTGTCGATCTGTTACACATTTGATCATTACTATATTGGGGTGGGCTCATTCACATTCAAAGATAAATACTTTTACCCAATAAGAAAACAAAATCCTTTTATCTTCCCCATGACTTCCCTACCGGCATGTTCAAGATCGGCTTTGTGAAGCTGGGAAACATAGCCACCTCTACGGCTATCGATCTATCCCTGGATGAGATCGCAGAGAGAACGGATATAGAGTTCAAGATCATCAGCTTCGGCCCCAAGATGACTGAGAAGGAAGGGAAGGGTGCAGAAGAGCTGAAGGCCTGGCAGCCTCAACTGGTGGTTATCAGCAGCCCCAATGCTGCTACCGCAGGCCCCACCGCCGCTCGGGAGGCGTACCGTGGCATTCCAACTATCATCATCTCCGACGGTCCGAGCAAAAAGGAGGCAAGAGAGGCTCTATCAGCCGAAGGCTACGGCTACATCATTCTTCCCATGGATCCCCTCATCGGAGCGAAGAGGGAGTTCCTTGATCCAGCGGAGATGGCACTCTTCAACTCCGATGCCCTGCGCGTCCTGGCCGCCTGCGGAGCCATCCGTCTGGTGGAGGAGGAGCTGGACAGGAGCATAGCCAGCATCATCTCCGGACAGGCCAAGCTGCCCACAATTCTTGCCACCCCGGAGAAGTGCGCCGAGAGAATGCACTTCTCTAATCCCTATGCCCAGGCCAAAGCGATGGGCGCCCTTTATATGGCTCAGACTGTTGCCAGCATAGATGCCGCAGCCTGCTTCCGCTTAAAGGAGCTGAAGCCGATCGCCCTCACCGCTGCAGCAGGGCACGAGGTCATGCGGGCTGCTGCCCGTCTGGCTGATGAGGCCAGAGAGTTGGAAAAGTCGAATGATACCGTTTCTCGCCAACCCCATGCCAGAACGGGAGAGCTCATGCAAAAGCTGAGCCTATTGGATAAGCCGGAGAAGATCTAAGCAAATACTTTCGCCCCGCGCGGGTTGAGGATAAATAGCCATATGAGGAAGCTCCATTTCAGTAAAGGAAGAAATGCAGCCCTGCCCCTACACGCTTCTGGGATGGAAGGCTGCCTTCCCCTTGATTTGCTCACCTGTCTTCTCTATGGAAAGAGATAAAGCATCCTACTGCCTGTTCCCAGATAATGGCTCTGCTGCAGATCAAAGGGGTATACAAGCACTTTTTCGCAGATGGCAAGGAGATGGAGGCTCTGCATGACATCAACCTGACCATCGAAGAGAATCAATTCGTCTGCTTCATAGGACCGTCGGGATGCGGAAAGACAACGCTGCTTCGCATAGTGGCCGGCCTGGAGGCGCCCACCTCTGGCGCCGCCACAATAGATGGAGAGCCCATAGTAGGCCCTTCGCCTGAGAGGGGCATGGTCTTCCAGGAGTACTCCCTCTTTCCCTGGCGGACAATCCTGGATAACACCGTATTCGGCCTGGAGCTCAAGGGCATCGATAAGGCCAAGAGAGAGGAGAGGGGAAGACAGTATCTGAAGATGGTCGGCCTGGAGGGATTTGAGAAGCGCTATCCTCATGAGCTTTCCGGGGGAATGAAGCAGAGGGTGGCCATCGCCAGAGCTCTGGTCAACGACCCCAAGGCCCTGCTCATGGATGAGCCTTTTGGAGCCCTGGACGCTCAGACCCGAAATACCATGCAGTCTGAGCTGCTCAGAATTTGGGAGGAGGAGAAGAAGACGGTACTATTCGTCACTCACAGCGTTGACGAGGCCATATATCTGGCGGATGCAATAGTGATCATGTCTGCCCGGCCGGGAAGGATAAAGGATATAATTCAGATCCCCCTCCCCAGGCCCAGGACTAGGACCAGCACTGAGGTCAACCAGATAAGGGATCGCATCCTCTGCGACCTGCGCACTGAGATTGCCAGCTGCTGAGATATGGTTTTATATCGCCAAAGAGCACTAATTCTAACCTCATTTCTAAGCGGGTGAGTCGGTTGACTGGATCGAGATGGATGGAGCTGCCGCGGATAGTGGCCGTGGGAAACGAGGCGATATTGGAGCTGCCCCAGATCTGCTCTTATCTGCATCTGGAGGGGCCCGGACTCATCGTCACCGGGCCTCATACCGATGATGTGGTGGGAAAGACCATATTAGAGCTGCTGAACTCAGGAGGTTTCGAGCCCCAAACCCTCATCTGCACGGCATCAAAGCTTGAGGAGGTGGATCGCGCAGAGGCCAGGGCAAGGGAGATTGAGGCCGGCTTTCTCATCGGCGCTGGTGGGGGCAGATCCATCGATATAGCCAAGATCGCCTCCATGAGAACGAATATTCCCTTCCTCTCCCTGCCCACCGCCGCTTCGCACGATGGCATCTGCTCCTCCCAGGCCTCATTGACGGTTAACGGAGAGGCGGTGTCCCTGCCCGCCCAATCACCCCTCGCCATCGTCGCTGACACCGGGATAATAGCTCGGGCTCCGGCCAGGCTTCTGGCCGCCGGCTGCGGAGACATAATCTCCAACTACACCGCCATCCTGGACTGGCAGCTTGCTCACCGACTGAGAAGCGAGGAGTTCAGCGAGTATGCCTCCGCCCTCTCCGGCATGACCGCTAAAATGATCGTCGAGCGTGCTTCTGATATCCGGCCAGGGCTGGAGGAATCGGCCAAGATCGTGGTAAAGGCTCTGATCTCCAGCGGGGTGGCGATGAGCATTGCCGGATCCTCCCGGCCGGCAAGCGGCTCGGAGCATAAGTTCGCCCATTCGATCAACCGCATAGCACCGAGAAGGGGCCTGCATGGTGAGCTCTGCGGCCTGGGAACCATAATGATGATGTATTTGCACGGCAAAGACTGGAAGATGATAAGAGAGGCACTGGCCCAGGTGGGAGCTCCCACCTCAGCCGACCAGATCGGGCTGGATGCAGAAACCGTGGTAGAGGCCCTGGTCAATGCCCATAGGATCAGGCCGGAGCGCTATACCATCCTGGACTCAGGACTGAACCGGGATGCAGCCGCCAGAGCGGCCGAGGCAACGGGAGTGATTTAGTATGGTAAACCGACCTCAATGAAATATATAATAATTGGATAATAATGATTAATAAAAGGAGAATGAAATATGTCCGAAGCATCTACCCAAATCACATTGATTGGAACAAAGCTTGCCAGCATTGGCATGGAGTTCACCTTCATGGGCCCCACTCCCGAATGCGAATCCTGCAAGCTGAGGAATACCTGCATCAATCTGGAGCCGAGGAGGCGCTACCGGGTGCTGGGAACGCGCGGAGAGCTGGTGCATGAGTGCCCCATTCATGAGGCAGGAGTCAGGGCAGTGGAGGTAGCAGAAAGCCCAATAATTGCGGCCTTCGATGCCAGAAAGGCATTCCCCGGATCCAAGATCGTATTTGAGGCCATGAAATGCGATGACTATAATTGCAGCATGTACGATATATGCCATCCCATCGGGCTGAAGGATGGAGAAAAGTGCACCATTGTAGAGGTGGTGGGCGAGGCGCCGGAGGACTGCCCTCGGGGGAATATCTTGAAGCTGGTGGAGTTTCGCCGATAGATGAAGCGGATAACTTACAGCAAAAATATTTTTTTGCCCGTCACCAACCTCTGCCGCAACCGCTGCCAATACTGCTCTTTTCGAAGAAACCTGGATGAGGCCCATCTGATCCGCCGGTCTGCTGCCCAGCAACTTTTGGAAGAGGGGCGAGATCATGGCTGCTCCGAGGCCCTATTCACCCTGGGAGAGAGGCCGGAGGAGGTGGAAGGCTTTCATCTGATGCTGGCAGGAGAGGGCAGAGAGGACCTTTTGGGCTACCTGGTAGAGCTATGCGAGCTGGCGATAGAGCATGATCTTCTACCTCATACCAACGCTGGGCTCCTCTCAGAAGAGGATCTGGCCACCTTGCAGCCCTATAATGCCTCCATGGGGCTGATGCTGGAGAGCTGTGCCACACTCGATGCCCATGAGCAATCTCCCGGCAAGAATCCGCAGCTGCGCCTTGAGCATATTGCCAGGGCGGGCAGGCTGCATATCCCCTTTACCACCGGCATTTTAGTGGGCATAGGAGAGAGCTGGCAGGACAGAATCCAATCCATTCAGGCCATATCCCGACTTCATGATGAGCATGGCCATATTCAGGAGGTCATTGTGCAGCCCTTCGACCCCAAGCCGGGAACTGCCATGTCAACCCATCCCCGGCCCGAGCGGGAGGATCTGGTCCGGACGGTAAGACTTGCCCGCGAACTACTCCCTCGAGAGGTAGCGGTCCAGGTCCCGCCCAACCTGGCTGACCCTCTGCCCCTGATAGAGGCAGGAGCGGACGATCTGGGGGGGATCAGTCCCATAACCCGAGATGAGATAAATCCAAATAGCTCCTGGCCGAGGGAAGAGGAGCTGAAAAGGAGCCTTTTCGCCTATGAGCTGAAGGAAAGGCTGCCCGTATACCCAAGGTTCATAAGGAGAGGATGGCATGGCTCAAAGACCCGAAGGCTGACTGCTGCCCTGGCCAGCGAGGACGGTCTGCGGCGAAAAAGTATATCTTCCAGGGAATGGTGGTGAGTTTTGTGAAGAAGAAATATCTTGAGATAGGGCTGAGCACCGGTCTGGTGCTCTTGATGATCATCCTCATTTTGGGGGCGCAGATGACCCTCCCTGCAGGAGAGAGAGGATCAAGCTTTGCCATAATAATCCTGCTCTTCATCGTGGCCATGGGCATCGTGGGATTGAAGCTGGATGATATGTAGCTGCGTTAAATATAAATATAATAATACACATTTTTCTTTGAGGGATTCTTAAATGGCAGGATTTCTGGAAAAGCTCAAGCTCATTGGAAAGTCCAGCGAGCAGGATTACATAGAGGTGGATTTAAGCCAGTTCGAAGAGCCCAGGGGCTCGAATGAGATCATCCTGCGGGTGGCGGAGATGGGACGGATTGAGGTTCTGCCTGAGGTTAAGCAGGAGATCTACAACGGCAATATAGTCCTTGCGGACATCGCCGGCCTGAAGAGGGATAAAGCCGCCCTGGACAGAGCGATCGGTGAGCTGAAGAAGGCAGTCGAGGATGTATCCGGAGACATTGCTGGCATCGGCGACGACCTGATAGTTCTGGTTCCAAAGGGCATAAAGATTGACCGAGAAAAAGTGGTCGGAGGAAAGGATTGAATATTACAACCAATGCCAACTGCCCTGTATGCTCTGCCCAGATGCAGTTCTCTTGGGAGACGCAGGATATACCATATTTCGGCGAGGCCATGCTGATCGCCGGGGTCTGCGAATGCGGCTTCCGGCATAGCGATACCATTCTTTTGACCCAGAAGGAGCCGGTGAGAAATACCCTGGCGGTCCAGACAATAGAAGATCTGAACGCCAGGGTCATCCGCTCATCAAGCGGAACGATTCGAGTGCCAGAGCTTGGGGTGGACGTAGAGCCGGGGTATGCCTCCGACTCATATGTCTCCAACGTGGAAGGGGTGCTGGACCGAATCGAAGAGATAGTCTGTTTTGCCACCTCCCAGGCCCGGGCGGCAGATAACCAGGATGGCGCTCGGAGAGGAGAAGAGATCCTGGAGAGCATCGCCCTCGCTCGCAAAGGAGAGTTTCCCATAACCCTGATCATCGAGGATCCACTGGGGAACAGCGCCATAGCCTCAGAAAAGGTGAAAGTATCGCCCCTGACGGATGAGGACATGGCCCGCCTCCAGACAGGCATCATGCTTTTGGAAGTCTGATATGCTGGTCTTAAGCGGAGGCACAGGAACCCCCAAGCTCCTGAGAGGCTTAAAGGAGCTCGTTTTGCCCCAAGAGCTCTCTGTTGCGGTGAACACCGCCGAAGACCTCTGGATTTCTGGAAACTATATATCGCCAGATATTGATTCCGTCCTTTATACCCTGGCGGATATGATCGATGAGAAGCGATGGTGGGGCATTAAGGGGGACCGGACATTAACCCACGACTTCCTCCTCATGATGGGAGTGGACGAGAAGCTGACCATTGGGGACAAGGACCGGGCAGTGCACATATTTCGCTCCAATCTCCTCCGCCGGGGAGTCAAGCTCAGCCTGACCACAGAAGCCATAGCCAATGCCCTGGGGGTCATGCAGAGGGTGGTCCCCATGACCGATGACATCGTATCCACGGTTATCGGCACTCCGGAGGGGATGATGCACTTTCAGGACTTTTGGGCGAGCCTCAAGGGAAGGCCGAGGGTCGAATCCGTGACCTTCACCGGATTGGAAGAGGCCCTCCCCTGCCAGGGATTCCTGGATCTCTTGGAGAGGGAGGAGACCGTCATCATCGGTCCAAGCAATCCGGTCACCAGCATCGGTCCAATCCTCGCCCTTGCCGGGGTGCGAGATCGCCTGAAGAAAAAGAAGGTAGTGGCCATAAGCCCGTTTGTAGGAAATAAGCCCGTTAGCGGCCCGGCAGCAAAGCTCATGGAGGCCCGGGGAGTTCCGGCCAGCGATGAAGGAGTGGCAGCACTTTTGGGCAAGGTAGACATCTTTGTGGTCGACGGAAAGAGCGACTACACTGGGGACTGCGTGCGCATGAAAACCCTTATGAGGACAAAAAATGAGAGTCTGGCAATGGCGAAAGGCTTGCTGGATTTGATCGGATGTTCTTAGGCGTAGACCACGGCACCACAGCTATCAGGTTTGCCAGTGAAAAGGGCTCAATCTATGAGCTCTCGCGCAGCTCGGCCGCTGATCTTTCTTACGAGCAGATATTATCCCGGATTGAAGAGAGCCTGGGACCGGAAAGGGTGGACCTGGTTGCCCTCTCCTACTCCATGGGCGACGGCCTGACCAGGATCGTCCGGCTCGAGGACGCACTTAACCGGGGGCTGATAAGTCAGGATGGTGCGGGCTTGCATCAGGGAGGGGGTACCCGGGTATTCGAGGCCATCAGGGCCTCAGGCTGGCCGGCCATACTCCTGCCCGGAATTCATCGCGCAAGCAATGTCGATCCCAGGATGAAGGTCTTCAGCCACGGCATGAGCCCGGAGAAGGTGGGCCTCGCCTATGGGGTTTTCCGGCAGGGTAGCTCCAGCTTCATCGTATGCGACGCCAGCTCCAATACCGTCAGCTTCGCCGTGCTGAGGGGCGAGATCGTGGCAGCCATAGATGCACCTATCTTCGCACCCGGCCTCTTGCAGGGTCCCCTGGACGTTCAAGCGATAAGAGATGTCGACTCCGGAAAGCTGACCGCAAACCAGGCCTTCAACTGGGGGGGGATCCTCTCCAAGATGAAAAGGATGGGGCTTGATCAATGCTCCCCGGAGGAGCGCCATCTGGCCATGGAGACCCTCGCCCTCTTCGCTGCCATGGAGATGGCTGCCCTTCTGGTCCTCTGCCGCGACCGGGGTCTTGAGTGTCCCCAGCTCTTCCTGGCCGGAAGCCCGGCAAGGGAGATCGAGCCCCGGGTATCCGCCCATCTGGATAGAAGGGTCGTCCCCCTGGAGAGATCGGCGGCTGCTCAGGGCTGCGCCAGGATAGCAGAGGATGTATTCGCCGGAAAGGAGAATATCCTGGGAATTGCCGTCGATGAGAGGGTCAGGGCAGGAAAGGAAGGTTGATCCGTCCGGCGGACAGAGCTCTAATTTATGGAGACGATTACCGAGAAAGAGATACGGGATCTAGAGGAGCGTGCTTCATACATCAAGGGCGAGAAGGCTAAAGTTCTAAAAGAGGAGGTCGAGGTTGCCATGGCCAGAGCAGAAGCTGCTGGATTGGGGTCAGAGTTGATCGACCGCCTTGATATCCTTCTGCTCAATCTCACCGAGGCATCGCGTGATGTCTGCACCAACACCAGATGCCCTCATTACGGCAAGAAGTGCAAGATGAGATGAGCATCTGAATGATAATTATAGTCCTGACAGATGCCAGGACTATGCAATAAAAGCAATCATATCTTTACCTGACTCCTGACCTGCTATCAGACCACTTGTTCAGGAGCGTAGGTAGGGCGACGACAAGCACACCAAATAGAATAATGGCGTATATCTGAGACATCATATCCATCTTTTCTCACCTCCGGAAATTGATTATTATCCCATTCAAGTTAAGGTGCAGACCATGATAAACTTTTTGCTGCTAGATGTTGGGCAGCCAGATGATCTTCCGCCCAGTGCAGCATGGATTTGGGGCTCAAACGGACTTTGGGTGAAAAGTAAAAAATGGTAAAAATGGTAAAAAGCAATTTAACCTTTTTGTTAAATGGATATTTACTATTTGGTGGCATCAATGAAAAATTCAGATCGATAGATTAATTCATAAATTGGAAAATTGTCTGTTATCTGAAAAACTTTAAATAACCGGAATGCATGCCTCGTAATTGTGAACTGGCCCGGGAGAAGATTGGTCCAGAGCACAGGAGATGAATATGACGGGCTTTACGCAGAATGAACCACCCAATGTGGGAAAGGACGTACAGGTCAAGGGATCTTTAACATCAGAGGACGGCGGATTTTACGCCATCATCATATCCGCAATCATATTCTTGATTGCCGCACTATCCGGTCATCTGGCATAGATGAGTCCATCCAGATCTGACCTCCCGGCCTGGGATCGGATTGGCCGTATCCTCCAATCCGGACCCAAGGCCACATGATCTTCCACTTTCTTCCGTCCTTCAATGCTGCCACCCTCAAGCTCCGATTCTCAACTGAGCAGAATGGGGCGATAATAGGTCAAATCGAAGAGGATCTCTTTCTCCCTCTGCCGGGCAGAGTTCTGTAAATCCGTGCCCCGGAGGCGATCTCTCCGGAGGAATTAAGCTTCTGGATATGAGGCGAGATATCCTCGGTTCTCAGCAGGAACTGCTCTGCCACCAGTCCCTCCAGCTTCTTTCTGTCCACCATCTTCCCCTTTCCAATCCCGGGACAGGTGGGATTGTAGCTGATGTTGAGAAGGATATCACCATTGTCCAGCGTCTCCTCCTCCACCCGAAAGGGAAAGAGCCGGCAGGCAATCGGCCGCACGGAATAGATGCTGCAGCCCTCCTGGTAGAAGACGCAGGTGGTATCCTCTTTGCTTTTCAATACCGGCAGGTCGAGGATCACCCTTCTGCCCTCGTCCTCGATTTTCACATAGCATTCACTGTAATCGTAAAGAGTATCCACAAAGTCCGGGGGCCTCATGCCAGTCCTATTGCTGATGGCATGGACATCCTTCTCAGTGAGATAAATCAGGTTGGAGCTTCTCCAAAAATCCTCTATCTGCTCTGC
>OFEK01001272.1_pt1 | contig 17826 bp, 10 predicted proteins | sample 1521131 | NCBI WGS metagenome assembly OFEK01 (sample SAMN05720209, study PRJEB24109) | activated sludge metagenome | isolation source: Anaerobic digester | place: China | collected 2015-12-16
CGGTAAAAATTCACTCTCTAATTCTTATTTAAGTCATATTCAACATGTTAAAAAATAAACCCACACTAATTTTGCAGAGCGTCACAAGTCAGGAAAATAGGCTTCGATCTGCTTCAACATGTCTGGGCTTGCCGGAATGACCCAGCAACGGGCAGCATAGTCCCAGCGGGCACGTCGTAGGGCACGGAGGAAAGCCAGGTCCGGCTCAGGTAAATAGACGAATTGAGGGGTGGTTTTTGGAAAATCAGGTAAAAACAAGTGAAAATGAACTCAGAAAACATGAAGGAGAAGACTGTCCTGGCCGCTATGTCTCATAAATCTCGAGACATCCTATTTGACTAAAACCTGGATTCTGTATGAATTCAGTAATCCTGAGATGATAATCACCCATCACCTTAATCAGATGTTCTGTCGATGTGTTACCTAGTCTTAACCATATAACCTTAGGCGGAATCCCTTTTACGAGCGTAAGGTCATAGAAATCAGAATCAAATGTAACTATTGTACAACCTTCTCTTTTGGCATACTCCCATATCATGCGATCCGTCGCATTTACCAGATTCAATTCACTGACCTGACGAACCCATGGAAAATATTGTTGAAGCCCCCTGACCGCTCTGAAGGAGATATTTTGATCCAGGAGTAACTTCATCACGCAACACTGAGTTTACGTTCTCTGTCTGCAGCGAAAGCCAGACATGCCTTAATATCCTCGGCTTTTAACTCAGGGTAATCCTGCAAGATGTCTCTGTATGTCATATCTGATGCTAACCAGCTTAGCACATCGTACACTGAAATTCTTGTTCCTTTGATACAGGGCCTTCCAAATCTAATATTTGGATCTATTCCGATACGTTCAAGGTAATTCATCTCTTCGCTGCGTTTTTTCAAAGATACTACAATTTGGAAGACTTACTTTAATCTTATGCGTGGATGAAGCCATCATCCGGTTTCCAGGACAATCAGCCTCATCCTGCAGTGCTTATCTGCCTCTGCTTGCGGCTTATTCAACATCCTGTTAACAGAATAACAATTCAGGAAGCGAAGCCTGCATTTTCTATATCTTTGCCGGCAATTACGCTTCTTTGATATCCATAAACTCAATCTTAATATGATCACTGATAATTTTACGGCCCGTCACAACGGCCCAGGGGAACAGGAAATGGGTAAGATGCTGGAAGCCATCGGTGTTTCTTCGCTGAACACACTGATCGACCAAACGATCCCGGCGGGAATACGCCTGCCGGCACCGCTGGACCTGCCCAGGGGGATGAACGAATATGAATACCTCAACCACCTGCGCGCGCTGGGCAGGAAGAACAAACTGTACAAATCGTTTATCGGCATGGGCTATTATGACACCATCACACCGGGTGTCATCCTGCGCAATATCCTCGAAAACCCGGGCTGGTACACCTCCTACACACCATACCAGGCAGAGATCTCTCAAGGTCGCCTGGAAGCGCTGCTCAATTTCCAGACCATGGTGTCGGAGCTTACCGGTCTGCCGGTCGCCAATGCCTCTTTGCTGGACGAGGCCACGGCAGCGGCCGAAGCGATGGTGATGTTCTACCGCTCGCGCTCGCGACAGGCGGTGAAACAAGGCGCCAACGTGTTCTTTGTGTCGCATGACCTGCTCCCGCAAAGCCTGGATGTGCTGAAGACACGGGCCGTTCCGCTGGGCATCGAGCTTGTTACGGGCGATGCGGACACATTCACCTTCGATGAGCGGGTGTACGGGGCCATCATCCAGTATCCCTGTGAAGCAGGCGTGGTACATGACCACCGTGCTTTTGTGTCGCGGGCCAAAGAAGCCGGCATCTTCGTGGCTGTGGCCGCCGACCTCCTCAGTCTGACCCTGCTGGTGCCGCCGGGCGAATGGGGCGCCGACGTGGTCCTGGGATCATCCCAGCGATTCGGCATCCCGATGGGCTTTGGGGGCCCGCATGCCGCGTTCTTCGCCACAACAGAAGCTTTCAAACGCAACCTGCCCGGGCGCATCATCGGCATCAGCGTCGATGCCAAAGGCAACCCCGCCCTCCGCATGGCGCTGCAGACGCGTGAACAGCATATCAAAAGGGAAAGAGCTACCTCCAATATCTGCACCGCCCAGGCGCTGCTGGCCACGATGGCAGGGATGTATGGCGTTTACCATGGGCCGGATGGCCTGAAGGAGATCGCAAGGCACATCAATATCCTGACGGGTGTGCTGGCCCAGGAAGCTCCGCAATATGGCTTTGCCCAGCTTAATCCCTATTTCTTCGACACCCTGAAGTTCCGCCTGCCGGCCGGTCTGAAAATGGAAACGCTGCGTCAGGCAGCTCTGCAACAGGAGATGAACTTCCGCTATATCGACGAACATACGATCGGCATCAGCATCGACGAAACGACGACCCTGGGGGATATCAACCGGATCCTGGAGATCTTTGCCCGCACAGCCGGCCATGATTTCACACCCTTTGTTTGTGATCCTGAGGTCTGCCGGCTGATCACGACCATCCCGGCTGCATTGCAGCGCAGCAGCGCTTTCATGCAACAGGATGTGTTCCGCCGCTACCACAGCGAGACGGAGATGATGCGTTACATCAAGAGGCTGGAGCTGCGCGACCTGGCGCTGAACCGCACCATGATACCGCTGGGAAGCTGCACGATGAAGCTGAATGCCGCCGCAGAGCTGTTCTCGCTGAGCTGGCCTGAGTTCGGGGCTTTGCATCCTTTTGTCCCGGCCGACCAGGCCGCGGGTTACCTGGAGCTGATCAGGGATCTGGGCCGTGACCTGAGCGAGATCACGGGATTTGCCGGCATCTCGTTCCAGCCTAATTCCGGCGCTGCCGGGGAATACACCGGCCTGCTGGTCATCCGCGAATACCACCTCAGCCGGGGTGAAGGGCACCGCAACATCTGCCTGATCCCTTCGTCGGCACATGGCACCAACCCGGCCAGCGCCGTGATGGCGGGCATGGAAGTGGTGATCGTGGCCTGCGACGACCAGGGCAATATCGACATCGCCGACCTCAGGCAGAAAGCCACAGAGCACGCAGAAAAACTATCAGCCCTGATGGTGACCTACCCCTCCACGCATGGGGTGTTCGAGGAAGGGATACGGGAAATCATGGACATCATTCATTCGCATGGCGGACAGGTGTACATGGACGGTGCGAATATGAACGCCCAGGTAGGGCTGACAAGTCCGGGCTTCATAGGTGCTGATGTCTGCCACCTGAACCTGCATAAGACCTTTGCCATCCCTCATGGTGGAGGCGGTCCGGGTGTCGGACCTATTGGTGTAGCAGCCCATCTGCTGCCCTTCCTGCCTTCTCACCCTGTCGTGAAGACCGGTGGAGAAAAGGGGATCACTGCTGTTTCGGCCGCCCCGTTCGGCAGCGCCATGATCCTGCCGATCTCCTACGGATATATCAAACTGCTGGGAGGAGAAGGCCTGACGCAGGCCACACGCATGGCCATCCTCAATGCCAATTATCTGAAAGCCAAGCTTGAAAAGCATTATGACATCCTGTATACCGGTCCCAACGGACGGGTGGCGCATGAGATGATCCTCGACTGCAACATCTTCCACCGCACAGCCGGTGTGGAGGTGATCGACATTGCCAAGCGACTGATGGACTACGGTTTCCACGCCCCGACGGTGGCTTTCCCTGTACATGGCACCCTGATGGTGGAACCGACGGAAAGCGAACCCTTATCGGAACTCGACCGCTTTGTGGATGCGATGGTTACGATACGCCAGGAAATCAGGAATATCGAGGAAGGGCGGGCTGATAAAGAGAACAACCTCCTCAAGAATGCCCCGCATACGGTGTGCATGGTGGCCGGGAGTGGCTGGGACCTGCCTTACACCCGCGAGCAGGCTGCTTTCCCGCTGGATTGCTCGATGGGCGATAAATATTGGCCACCGGTCACCCGGATCGACGATGCCTACGGGGATCGAAACCTGGTATGCTGTGCCATGATATAGATTTTTCATACTGGTGTTACTGGCATTTTTACCTGGCAGGCTAAGCCTACCTTGTGATCGTGGGAAAGTGCAGCTCAGGCACAACTTGGCGTATTATACCTCCTGGTATACCATCTAAATACCAATAGGAATTCATCAATGAATATCATAATTCAGCGATGAGACGCCTATCATTTATTTCATTGTGTCTAATTTTAGGTGATGTGAACCAACCTCATTATGCCAAACCCCGGTGGATTCAGGAATTTCTTAGGACTTGCGCACCGCACCCCCATCCATGCCTCGGTGTTCCTGATAGTAGCACTCTGGGTCATCCTGCTGTCGGGACGCGCATATGCCGCTGATTACTATTGGGTTGGTGGTTCAGGTAACTGGTCGGACATAAATCACTGGGCCACAACTTCCGGTGGAACGGTGACGCATTTTACCGTGCCTTCGCCTACTGATGATGTGTATTTTGATGTAAATTCTTTTACGGCTGAGGGGCAAACTGTCGTGATGAATCTGAACATCATCACTTGCCATCATTTTGATTGCACCCAGGCTTTGTATAATCCCACTTTTCTAAGTAACAGCGCGACTAAAGTGGAGATCTACGGGTCGATGCTCCTGACGAAGAACATTAACTTTCTGGTTAATTCCAACCTTCACTTCCTTGCAACTTCTCCTGGGATGCAAGTCCAAACGACCGGGCACGAAATGTTAGGTAATATTTATTTCAATGGTTCAGGAGGGGGATGGATACTCATGGACTCACTGAACGCCACGGGTAGTGAAATACATCTCAGGGAAGGCAATCTGAATACAAACGGGCAAGAGATACGTTGCTACCAATTTAACGCAAACTACCTCTTCCCTCGTAGCCTGACCCTTGGCAACTCCCATATTCTTGCCTATAATTACTGGACCGTTCATAAGACTGGGCTAACCTTGAATGCCGGAACTTCCACTATCACGCTTACCGCGCCATCAGCGAATTTTCTCAGCATTGGAACAGGCAGTTCGACTTATCATAAGCTTTACTTTTATTCGGGTGCTGGCACCGCTAACCTTGACGCAGGCAGTATTTCCTTCGATCGGGTGGAATTCAGGAGCAACGGTAATATTTCCGGGAATGTGACTTATGGCGACCTGGCGCTCACAAAGGGGAAAACCTACAATTTTGCACAAGCCAGTACGCACATTTTTATCGATTCCCTTTTAGCCGCAGGGCATTGCATGAATCCCATACGAATTCAATGCGTGAATGGAACAAGCTCCTTTATAAAAACCTCCGGAAACATCCAGGTCGAATCCGCGGAGATCAAAGGTATTCAAGCCAGTGGTGGAGCCACGTTCTATGCTCTCGCGTGTTCTGATCTAGGCAATAACTCAGGCTGGCTTTTCAGTCCACCCCCACCACGAACCCTTTACTGGGTGAATGGCACCGGGTTGTGGAACGATACCAGCAATTGGTCTGCGAGTAGTGGGGGTCCTTCCGGTGCTTGCCCCCCTACCCAATATGATGATGTGATCTTCGATGATAATTCCTTTGTGAATTCAACGGACTCTGTCATCCTCAATACCTCCCATTCGTACTGCCGGGATATGACCTGGATAGCATTTGGTGATGACCCCAGTCTGGTATCGGGAGGAGGTGATTATTTGCATATTCACGGTTCACTTCATTTTCAGCCAATTATGAAATATGCGTTCACCGGTCCCGTCTTTTTTGCAGCATCCACTCCTGGACAAACCATCACTAGCGCCGGGCATCGCTTCCTCAATTTTGTGGAATTTATTGGTGATGGCGGCGGCTGGACCCTGCTAGATAGCCTGAGCATTTATAACAATAATTTGATTCTCAGCCATGGCCATCTTAATACAAATGGCAAAACCGTATCCTGCTATCGTTTCGTTTCAACTGAATTTAACCAGAGAATCCTAAGCCTTGGTGCAAGTAAGATCTTCGTGAATAGAAATAAGGGTGATGCCATTGAGATCAACGGAAGTAATCTCAGCTTGAATGCCGGCACCTCAGAAATTATCCTTACTTCAAGCGAACCAGTATTTAGAATCGAATCCGGGGCTGCACTGGTATTTCATAACCTCCTGTACCAGAACGATCAAGGACGTGGAGGCCTCAAAAAGCAAGGATCTACCTTCAACAGGATTAAATTCAATGCAGATGGATGGATTGAAGGCAATACTTTCATGGATAGCCTGTGTCTTTCAAAAGGGAGGACATACACCTTCCAGAAGTTCATGGTTCAAACCATCAACCACCTGATAGCGCAAGGAAATTGCAATAATCCAATCCTTCTCGAGACAGACTCTGCAGGTGGTGTGGCTTTCTTCAACGGTGGACCTGATACCAGTAAGATTTATGATGCCATAATTCAGGATATTAACTGTTTGGCAGGCTCGCACTTCTATGCCTACAATACGGTGGATCTGGGAAATACTACAGGTTGGAATATTCAGTCAAGACCAGCCCTAGACCTCTATTGGGTTAACGGGCAAGGGGACTGGGCAGATTCTTCCCATTGGTCTGTCAGTTCAGGAGGTGTGCCGGGTGCCTGCATCCCATCGCCCCTGGACAATGTGTTTTTCGATGCCAATTCTTTCATTGGCAAGACCGATACTGTTTTCACCAGCCACGCCAGGATTATGTGTCATGACATGACATGGATCGACAATACGGGCAGGCATGTGTTCTACGCTGGAATAGGGGGCAATTGCAGGATTTATGGCTCTCTGCTTTTCTCTGATTCAATGTATAATGCCTATGGTGGAGCCTTCATATTTCTCTCCGATACAACAGGCGAAACCATTACTTCCAATGGTAAGGTGTTCCATAATGACGTACGTTTCAGGCATGCACTAGGTGGATGGACTGTGACGGATGACTTTGTAATTAGCGGAGCAATGAGTAAACTGGAGTTGGTACTTGGTTCACTTTCCATGCCCGGACTTAACATCACTATTCCTTCCTTTTCTTCCTCGCATAAGACCAACAAATTCCTGGACATCCGTGGTTCCGATATCACCTTGAATTTTGGGAACTGGAACCTGGTCTCTGATTCGACAGAATTGCTTGCCGATTCCTCAATGATACGATTTACAACCAGTTATGGCATGATGAGGAATACGGGCGGCGATACACTGTCCTTTCATAATGTGTGGTTTTCTGAGTCCGGTGGGTATAACGATTTGACCTCTTTGCAAGTCACCTGCAGATTTAACCTTGTAAGTTTTGCAGGAAATGCCAACATCAACGGAAATAATATCTTCGATACACTTTTCCTTACACCGGGCAACACCTATAAGCTCGAGGCAGGCAAGCAGCAGCGACTGAGCATTATGGAAGCCAACGGCAACTGTTTCAATACGATATCCTTGTCGTCAAACGCCATCCCACAGCAGGCAGTAATTGCTAAATCTTCTGATACGCTAAAAATTACGTATGCTTCCCTGAACGGGATAAATGGGCAAGGTGGTGCCGTATTTCATGCAGTAAACTCTATTGATAAGGGACATAATAGCAACTGGGTAATCGATGCTACGCCACATAATGACCTGTATTGGGTGAATGGCAGCGGAAACTGGCATGATTCCACTCACTGGTCATACATCAGCGGGGGAGCTGGTGGATCCTGCATACCTACATCCCGGGATGATGTGTTTTTTGATGCCAATTCATTCACGGGAAGCGGTGATACAGTATACATAAACGCTATAGCAGAATGCCGCAGCATGGACTGGACAGGTGCTACCGGTAGCCCAATGATCCATGGAAACTGGGGAATCAACCTCTATGGAAGTTTGATTCTCATTGATAGCATGAATAATAACCTCATGAATTTTTGGAGGTTCAAGTCAGACTCTGTGTCGAATATTATCCAAACGGCAGGGAATGTTTTTCCCCGATCGCTTGTTTTCGATGGAAACGGTACCTGGCTATTAGCTGACAGCCTTTCCACAGATATGGACATCCACTTCATGAAAGGAAACCTCCATACCCAGGGAAATTTTGTGAGCTGTTATGTCTTTGATTCCGATTATGACAACACCCGCAGCCTAACTCTTGGCAACTCCCATGTCGAATTACGCTCAGGAGCCCAATACTCCTGGGTTATGAATGGAAGCAACATGACCCTGAATCCAGGTACTTCCACGATCCGCTTTCTGCAGGCCACGGGTATGTTTAATCGAACCGGAAACAATCTCGGATATCATAAGGTCGAGTTTGTCAATCCCAGCGGCACCTCCCTGATTCGGACACTACAGATGAACTGCCGGTTTAACCACCTCAGTATACATAATGATGGAAGGATCTTCGGCAAGAACACTTTCGATTCACTCACCTTTTTTCCTGACAACACATACCAGCTCGATATAAATAATCCTCAAACCATTGTGGATTATTTCTGGGTCAGGGGCAATAATTGTTTTCCTTTACGTCTTGAGTCCACTTCATTAGGCAACCAGGCAACAATTATTAAGGATACCGGAGTGGTCACCGGTGATTTTATTCATATGCGGGACATCCATGCTACGGGTGGCGCCACTTTTTATGCCGGATCCAACAGTGCGGATATTGCCAATAACGCGGGTTGGGTATTTAACAATGCACCTTCTTATGTTTACGGGCTGCCTGATGACACTTTCCTTATTAAAGGCACCCCCCTCGTCATCAATACTGTAAATTTTAACGGCGGACCTGGCACAAGCTACCTTTGGGGGGATGGAAGCATCAACAGCTCCATCACTGTTAACAGCCCCGGCGTTTATTACGTTACTGTGACATACGATACCAATTGTTCAGTTGCCGATTCAATCATTGTATTCTGCAGGCTCGGGCTTGACCTGATACCCACAAACGCTACTTGCAATGCCTATACGGATGGCGCGATTGACCTGAATGTGGCTGGAACTCCTACCATCTATGATTTCCTGTGGTCAACAGGAGACAGTACGGAAGATATCACAGGTCTGGGCGCAGGGTGGTATGTGGTTACTGTGTCAGATAGCGTCTGCTATGGAATTGATTCGGTTGAAATTACAGAACCTCCATTGCCAGATCCGGGTATCCGGGATACCGTTTTTTGTTCGGATACAATTATTACAATCAATGCCGACGGTGGCTTCACATCCTACCAATGGTCCAATGGTTCCTCCTCCCCTTTCATAACAGTCAGTCATAGCGATAGCATCTGGATCATTGTTGTGGATAGCGCGGGATGCATCAGTCCCAGGATAGGGATATACATTACAGCGGATCCAGTTCCCCAACCCAATCTCGGCACCGATACCTGTGTTTCTTTTGACGGGATGCTTAACCTCCAGGCTGGGGTTTTCGAGGAATATCAATGGTGGGATGGATCCACCCTGGCTGGAGCCATAGTCAATGATACGGGCTATTTCTGGATCAGGGTAAAAGAATTAAGCTGCTATGGATACGACACAATCTATATCGCTTCCTGTCCACCAGAAATTACGATACCAAACGTATTCACGCCCAACTATGATGGTATAAATGATGCTTTTCAGCCCACTCATCAGAATATCATCTATTACCATCTTTCAATTTTCAACCGCTGGGGGCAACTCCTGTTTGAAAGTTTTGATATCAGGGAAGGTTGGGATGGGAAATTCCAGGGTCAGGAATGCTCTGAAGGGACTTATTTTTATAAGATCGAATACGCAGGTTTCGGACAGGGAAGTCTGAAGCATTCCTCGCACGGATCCATCACATTGCTGAGATGATAACTATCTCAGGGCAGGTACGATGTATACTTCTACCGCTTAGATATACTTGAGCGTCTCCAGGCAATACTGGATTTTCTCCACACTGCGCTGAATGTCATTATCAAGACCAACAGAGAAGCGGATCAGGCCCTCGCTGAGACCCATTTCGCGCTGAACGTCCTCGGGCACTTCTGAAGATGTACTTTTGCCTGAGCAGCTGAAGAGAGTTTTGAAATAACCCAGGCTCACGGCGAGGTACCCCACGCCTTCGGCTTCCATCATTTCCATGAGGCGGTTGGCCTTTTCGTGGGTACCCATATCGATGGCAACCATGCCCCCGTACCCGTAACTGTCGTTGAGCATGGAACGCAGCAATCCATGGCCACGGTGTTCCGGAAGTCCAGGATAATTCACTTTAATCCCCAGTTCTTTCAGTCGCGTTGCCACCACCATGGCGTTTTCGCTATGCTGCCGCATGCGTATATGCAGGGTATGCAGGTTTTTGAGGATGGACGAGGAGCGCAGTGGGTCGAGGACAGGTCCCAGGAGCATGGCGGTGCCTTTGTTAACGTCGACGATCTCGTTGATGAGTGAGGCATCCCCGCAGATGGCGCCGGCTACGCAATCGTTCTTGCCGTTGATGAATTTCGTCATGGAATAGACCACGATATCGGCCCCGAAGCGGAAGGGGGATACCATCATGGGTGTGAAGGTATTGTCGACGACCAGTTTGATGCCGTTCAGGCGTGTCAGTGCCGAGAGGCGGGGCAGGTCGGAGATTTGCAGCAGGGGGTTGGTCATGGTCTCGGTATAGACCAGTCGGGTATTGGGGCGGATGGCACGTTCCACAGCGCCAAGGTCTTCGATATTGACGAAGGTCACTTCGATATTGAACTTGGGCAGGTAGTTCTTGAAGAAAGCGTAAGTGCCTCCGTATGTTGTCACACTGGATACGATATGATCTCCGGCGTTGCAATAGTGGAGGATCACGGTGGTAATGGCGGCCATACCGGATGCGGTGACCCAGCCGGCCTCGGTGCCTTCCATGGCAGCCATGGCATCGGCCAGGTACTTATTGGAGGGGTTCCAATGGCGGCTGTATAGGAAGCAGCCTTCGGCCTCGCCATGGAAGGTGTCTTCCATGGCATCGGCGGTCATGAATGTAAAGGTGGATGAATCGGTGATGTCTGGGTTCACGCCCCCGAATTCGCCGAACTGCAGCAGGTCCTGCAGTCTTGATGCCGGATCACTTTTCATGTCGTTTGGATTTTTATATAATGTTGTAACATACAAAACAAGGGTAAGAGGCCCTGGACAAAGGTAACGAACCCTTTTCCATGGCAGATAACTGAATGCCTGACCATGGGCGAAACGCATCAATTTTTATTCTTTCTAAATAAGCAAAACAGAGGAAGCCCAGGCCAATGAGAAGGAAGCTCAGGGACGGGATATCAGCAGGGCTGATTCCCGGAGGGAATAAATCCTTACCTTTGCAGGTTCACAGGAAAAACCAAAAAATATTGCAGATATGAGCCAGAACACCCATTATGATGTCATCGTCATTGGCAGCGGCCCGGGCGGTTACGTTGCCGCCATCAGAGCAGCCCAGCTAGGCAAAAAGACAGCCGTGGTTGAAAAATCGGAACTGGGCGGCGTGTGTCTGAACTGGGGTTGTATTCCAACCAAAGCATTGCTGAAGAGCGCACAGGTGCTGAACTATCTGAAGCACGCCCAGGATTATGGAGTGACAGGTGCCGGAGAGCCCAGGGCGGATATCACAGCCATGGTAGCCCGCAGCCGTGAAGTGGCGGCAGGGATGAGCAAGGGAATACAATTCCTGATGAAAAAGAACAATATCGACGTCCTTGAGGGGAAAGGAAAGATCAGGCCGGACAGGCAGGTGGTGGTGACAGGCCAGGACAAAAAGGAGACGGTTTATACGGCAGCCCACATCATTCTGGCAACAGGTGCCCGTTCACGGGTTCTTCCGAACCTGCCACAGGACGGCCAAAAAGTTATCGGTTACCGGGAAGCGATGACCCTGCCCAAACAACCGAAAAGCATGGTCGTGGTGGGATCAGGCGCCATTGGCTCCGAATTCGCCTATTTCTATCAAAGCATTGGAACCCAGGTAACCCTGGTGGAATTCATGCCCAATGTCGTCCCTCTGGAAGACGAAGAAGTTTCAAAGCAGCTGGAACGCTCTTTCAAGAAGATGGGCATGAAAGTTATGACTTCCAGCACGGTTGAGAAGGTAGAGACCAGCGGAAAGACCTGCCAGGTGACGATCAAAACGAAGAAGGGAGAAGAGCTGGTAGAAGCGGATATCGTGCTATCGGCGGTTGGCATCACGCCTAACCTGGAGGACCTGGGACTGGAAGAGGTCGGCATTGCCCTGGAAAACGGCAAGGTCAAGGTTGACGCCTATTACAAGACCAGTGTGGATGGCTATTATGCGATCGGGGACATCGTGCATGGCCAGGCCCTGGCACATGTTGCCTCACATGAAGGCATCACCTGTGTTGAAAAGATCGCCGGTCATCATCCGGAACCCATTGATTATGGTAATATTCCGGGCTGTACGTATACCCATCCAGAGATCGCCAGTGTCGGAATGACGGAGAAAGCCGCAAAAGACGCCGGCTATGAGATACTGGTAGGCAAGTTCCCCTTCTCCGCCTCTGGCAAGGCCAGCGCAGCCGGGGCGAAAGATGGTTTTGTCAAGGTCATCTTCGATGCCAAATACGGCGAATGGCTGGGCGCCCACATGATCGGAGACAATGTAACGGAGATGATCGCCGAGGCGGTGGTTGCGCGTAAGCTCGAGACCACCGGGCATGAGATCCTGAAATCCGTCCACCCCCACCCTACCATGTCGGAGGCGGTGATGGAAGCCGTGGCCGCTGCTTACGGTGAAGTGATACATTTATAAGATGGAACTGCAGACCACACCCATCCCCGGACTGCTGGTCATCAAGCCCAGGGTATTCCGGGATGACAGGGGATATTTCTTTGAGTCATTTAACCAGGCCTTGCTGGACGCGGCCGGCATTCCGCCGCATTTTGTCCAGGACAACCAAAGCTTATCGGCCGCCGGGGTGATCCGTGGACTGCATTTTCAGGGACCGCCCTCGGCCCAGGGCAAGCTTGTCAGGGTGGTGCGAGGATCGGCCCTGGATGTGGCGGTGGATATCCGCCGCGGCTCCCCGCATTACGGCCAGCATTTCAAGATCCTGCTGAGTGCCGATAATCACTTCATTCTCTGGATCCCTGCCGGTTTTGCGCATGGTTTCTTAAGCCTGGAAGACAATACAACTTTCACCTATAAGTGCACGGATTATTACAATCCTGCTGCAGAAGGCAGCCTGCGCTGGGACGACCCTGCCCTGGGCATCGACTGGGGTATACAGCATCCGGTCATCTCTCCCAAAGATCAGGCGGCACAAGGGTTTCAGGACTTTGTAACACCCTTTGCTTTATGAGGATGCGTGTGAAAAACATCCTGGTACCCGCCCTCATGCTGCTCTTCTTCATTGCGCTGGGGGTAGCCCTATCCTCGCATTCCCACCAGCTTACACGCACAGGGGTAAGCGGACCGGAAATGACACCTCCGCTCCCTGCTAAGCTCGCTTTTGCCGGCGAAGATGTGCCCCTTTCCTATTTCTGGGTGGCGGAAGGTTATGATCGCGAACTGCTGGTCAATATGCACTGGCATTCATCGACCATCATGCTGCTCAAACGGGCGCATCGTTACCTGCCGGTCATAGAACCCATCTTGAAGCAAGAAGGCGTTCCGGATGATTTCAAATACCTGGCGGTGATCGAAAGCAACCTGCTGCCGGCTGTCTCACCGGCAGGTGCGACAGGCATCTGGCAGTTTCTGAAAAAGACGGGACAGGCTTATGGACTGCGTATCAATGACGATGTCGATGAGCGTTATCACCTGGAAAAAGCCACGGTAGCGGCCTGCCGTTATCTGAAAGAAGCCAGGGACACCTTCGGTAGCTGGACCATGGCTGCAGCCGCCTATAACGCCGGAATACCGGGCATCCGCAGGTCACAGTCAGAACAAAAGGCCGGCAGTTATTACGATATGTGGCTAAATACTGAGACATCCCGCTACATACATCGCATACTGGCCATCAAAACCATTTTTGAAGACCCGGTTCGATACGGTTATGACATTCCTGCCGACAGGTTGTACAAACCCTTGCAGGTCAATCGGGAAACGATGAGCGCCGGGATCGAAAACCTGGCTGTCTATGCCCAATCGAAAGGCATCTCCTACCGTGCGCTCAAGGAACTCAACCCCTGGATGCGGAGCAACAAACTGCCGCACCCCGGCTTGGAACCTTATACGATCCTGCTGCCATTGGAGGAAGGACGCTGGTATCAGCCCTAAGGACGGCATGAAGCATGACAGAAGCCGCGTGGATATGAAAGCTGAAGGCACAATAGCACCCAGGAGCCTAACTTCCGTGAATGAGCGTGAAGTTCAGGATCCGGCTTTCCTTGAGATTCATGGGGCGCGGGTACACAACCTGAAGAACGTCAATCTCAGGATACCACGGCAGCAACTGGTGGTCATTACAGGCTTGAGTGGCAGCGGTAAGAGCTCCCTGGCATTTGATACCATTTATGCTGAAGGGCAGCGGCGCTATATGGAGACTTTCTCTGCCTACGCCCGTCAGTTTATCGGGGACCTTGAAAGGCCGGATGTGGATCAGATCAGCGGTTTGAGTCCGGTGATCGCCATTGAACAAAAGACCACCAGCAAGAATCCCCGGTCGACGGTGGGCACCATCACCGAAGTATACGATTTCCTCAGGCTGTTGTACGCCCGCGTCGCGGATGCCTATTCCATGCATACAGGAGAGCCCATGGTGCGGTATACGGAGCAACAGATTCAGGATCTCCTCCGGGAAACATACGAGGGGCGCAATGTACTGTTGCTGGCACCCCTGGTGAAAGGGCGCAAGGGCCATTACCGGGAGCTTTTTGAACAGGTGCGCAAGCAGGGATTTCTGAAAGTCAGGGTGGATGGGGCATTGCTGGATCTCCGCCTGGGCATGCAGGTTGATCGTTATAAGGTGCACGACATCGAGGTATTGATCGACCGCTTCCAGGTAGCAAGCGGGATGGACAAGCGCATCGCATCCTCGGTGCAGGCTGCGCTCCGGCAGGGTAAGGGAAGGCTGATGGTGGTGGATGAAGCATTGCAGGAGGTCCGGTATTTCAGCAAGCTGCTGATGTGCCCCACAACCGGAGTCTCATATGAAGAGCCTGAACCCAATACGTTCAGTTTCAATAGTCCGTATGGTAGTTGCCCACGGTGCAGCGGTCTGGGCAATATTACACAGGTAGATCTGAAGAAAATCATTCCGGATGAACGGAAAAGCATCCGGAAGGGCGGACTGGCACCCCTGGGGGAATACAGGCCTACATGGATATTCAAACAGATCGAAGCCCTGGGCGAGAAATATGCCTTCACCCTGGACAGCCCTATCGGGGAACTCAGCGAGGAAGCCCTGAACGTCATTTTATACGGCAGTGATGAGATGATCCGGGTGAAAAACGAGTCGCTCGGCATCAGTACATCTTATACGCTTAATTTTGAAGGCATTGTAAACTTTATCCTCAATCATTCCCAGGATGGTGACTCCAAAAACCTGCTCAAATGGGCGGGGAGTTTTACCAACAGTGTGGCCTGTCCGGAATGTCAGGGGATGCGACTGAAAAAGGAGTCTCTGCATTTCAGGATTGACGGCCTGCATATCGGCGAATTGTCGCGGATGGATCTGCAGACGCTTCATGCGTGGATGGGGGACGTCTTTCACAGGCTTGACGAGCGCAAGCAACGGATTGCCAATGAGATACTCAGGGAAATCCAGACCCGTATCCGCTTCCTGCTGGATGTCGGCCTGGATTATCTCTCTCTGGACCGGCCGACGCGGAGCTTGTCGGGCGGCGAATCGCAGCGTATCCGTCTGGCCACCCAGATCGGATCCCAGCTGGTGGGTGTTCTGTATATCCTGGATGAGCCGAGCATCGGCCTGCATCAGCGTGACAACCGCAGGCTGATCCAAGCCCTGCAGCGACTGCGTGATATCGGCAATTCTGTCATCGTGGTGGAGCATGACAAAGAGATGATCATGTCGGCGGATCATGTAGTAGATATTGGTCCCGGTGCCGGTGTAATGGGTGGACACATTGTTGCCCAGGGCAGCCCGAAGGATATGGCCCATTGTGACACCATCACCTGCGATTATATCAGCGGGAAAAAGCAGATCGGGGTGCCGGCGCTGCGGCGTGATGGCAACGGCCATAATCTGCTCCTCAGGGGCGCCAGCGGGAACAACCTCAAAAACATTGATCTGAAGCTGCCGCTGGGGACCTTCATCTGTGTCACCGGTGTATCGGGAAGCGGAAAATCCAGTCTGATTAACGAGACCCTTTATCCGCTGCTGAGTCATCATTTCTACCGCTCGGAACGCACCCCTTTGCCCTACAGCGAAATCGCCGGGTTGAAGGAGATCGACAAAGTTATCGAGATTGATCAGAGTCCGATCGGCCGGACACCCAGGTCCAATCCTGCAACCTATACCGGTGTCTTTGATGACATACGGAAGCTGTTCACGGAGACCCCTGAAGCCAAGATCCGGGGATACAAGCCCGGTCGCTTTTCGTTCAATGTCAAGGGTGGACGATGTGAAACCTGCAAAGGAGGCGGGTTGCGCATCATCGAGATGAATTTCCTCCCGGATGTGCATGTGCTCTGCGAAGACTGCCATGGGATGCGCTACAACCGGGAAACCCTGGAGGTGCGTTACAAGGGAAAATCAATCAATGATGTATTGGATATGACGATCAGCCAGGCCGTTGTATTCTTCGAACACATCCCGAGTATTATTCAGAAAATCAAGACATTAAAAGATGTAGGTCTGGGATATATCAGCCTGGGGCAACCATCGACGACCCTGTCGGGCGGCGAAGCCCAGCGCGTGAAACTGGCTGCTGAGCTGGCCAAGCGCGACACAGGGAAGACCTTGTACATCCTGGATGAACCGACCACCGGCCTGCATTTTGAGGACGTCCGCGTACTGCTGGATGTGTTGAATAAGCTGGTAGACAGGGGAAATACCGTGCTGGTCATCGAGCACAATATGGATGTCATTAAGGTGGCGGATCATATCATTGACCTGGGCCCGGAGGGCGGGGAAAGAGGAGGAAAGATCATCGCCGAAGGCAAACCTGAAGAGATCATTACCATAAAAGACAGTTTTACCGGTCAATTTCTCCTGCATGAGCTGGGGAAAGGCCCAAAAATTAACGACCATGATGACTGAGAAGCCTGAACGCAACGAAGAGGACAAGATCCGGGAGGCGTTTATATCCAAGGACTGGAATGAGATCAAAACCTTTGATTCCTGGGAGATTTTCAAAGTGATGGCCGAGTTCGTGCAAGGATTTGAGAGTCTGGCCAGGATAGGCCCCTGTGTCAGCATTTTTGGTTCGGCACGCAGCCAGCCGGGTGACCGGGATTACCGCATGGCAGAGGAGATCGCTTACCTGCTGACCAAGAAAGGCTTTGGAATCATCACAGGCGGTGGGCCGGGGATCATGGAAGCAGCCAACAAGGGAGCGCATTTTTCGGGCGGAAAATCCGTGGGTCTCAACATTGAGCTCCCCATGGAACAACGGCCTAATCCCTTTATTGACGCTGATAAGCTGATCAGCTTCGAGTATTTCTTTGTGCGGAAGGTGATGTTCATGAAATACAGCCAGGGTTATATTGTTTTACCCGGTGGATTTGGCACACTGGATGAGCTGTTCGAAGCTCTCACCCTCATCCAGACCCATAAACTGGTGCGTTTTCCGATTGTCCTTGTGGACAAGTCATACTGGAGCGGGCTCTTTGAGTGGATTGAGGCCAGGTTGCTGGCACAGCAGAAGATCAGCCAGGGAGACATGTTATTATTCCGGCTGGTTGATACCCCGGAAGAAGCGGTGGAGGTGGTAGAGACCTTCTACCGGAAATATGCACTGAAGCCGAATTTCTGAGGCTGGGGGCACCTCACAGGTCGGTCGGTGTCTTACCCTTGTTCCCCGGATACCAGAAA
>OFEK01001274.1_pt1 | contig 17803 bp, 15 predicted proteins | sample 1521131 | NCBI WGS metagenome assembly OFEK01 (sample SAMN05720209, study PRJEB24109) | activated sludge metagenome | isolation source: Anaerobic digester | place: China | collected 2015-12-16
TTAATACTGCGGTAAGAGGGCTTTTTACTGCTCAGAAACATCTTGATGTAATTAATCATAATGTAAATAATGTTAATACTCCCGGGTATTCCCGTCAGGTTGCAGCACAGGTAGCAGCAAAGCCTTCTCCCCTCCCGGGTATTTTAGGAATGATGGGTACAGGGTCTGACATAACTTCAATAAATAGAATTAGAGATGAATACCTGGATTATAAATACTGGAGTGAAAACAAGGCTTATGGCGAATGGACGGCCAAAATGGAACTGCTGGCGGAAATGGAAGTGACTTTTAATGAGCCTTCTGACAGTGGTTTCACTAAAATAATGAATGAGTTCTACAGTGCTCTCCAGGAACTGGTAAAGGATCCTTCCAGCGCACCTCCCAGGGCTCTTGTACAGCAGAATGGGGTAACCCTGGTCAGGTATTTTAACAGCACTGCCGTTCACTTTGAGAAGCTGCAGGCAGATTTGAATCAGCAGATAAGAATAAAGGTTGAGGAAATAAACTCACTTGCAGAACAGGTTCAAAAACTGAACAAACAAATTTATACTGTAGAGCTGGATGGCAGTATGGCAAATGATTTAAGAGACAGAAGGACCCTGTTGGTGGACAAGCTTTCTAAAATTGCAGATATTAACGTAAATGAAGTTGTTGCAGGGAAACTTCCTAATGGAAATCCTGAAAAGCATTTCACTATAACTATAGGCGGTAAAGCGCTTGTTAGCCATTTCAATGTAAGCAGGCTTCAGGTTACTCAAAGAGATGAAAGTACAAGATTAAACGAAGAGGATATACCTGATTTATATGAGATAAGCTGGAAAGATGGGAACAAGTTTGTTGCTAAAAGCGGAGAACTCAGGGCTTACCTCGATGTGCGGGATGGTAATGATGGACAGGTTGGAGTTGACGGAGAAAGGGAGAGCCCTTCTTTCAAAGGAATACCCTTTTATATAAGACAGATGAATGAATTTGTCAGTACATTTGCTATGGCCTTTAATGAAGGCTATACTGATGAAAATGGGAATGGAATAATTGATCCTGGTGAAGATGGCATAGGCCATGCAGATGGATATGGTCTTGACCCTGACGGTGGAGGTCCTCTTGAGCCGCAGAAAGGTATAAGGTTCTTCACCATGTTAGGCAGTGACGGCAAGCCCATGAGCAGTGAAGACTTTATAAGTGGTGAAACATCCATAGAGGGAATAGTTGATAAATATAAACATATTACTGCCAAAAACTTTGCGGTAAGTGAGGATGTATTGAATAATCACAACAACATTGCGGCATCCGATGTGCCGGGTGAGGTAGGAAACATGAAGGTTCTGGGAGAACTTCTTAACATGAGACACAACACACATATGTTTTCTGAAGGTGCACCTGAAGACTTTATGAAATCTCTTATAGCTACCCTTGGTATAGATTCCCAGCAAGCTATCATGCATTCCGATAACCAGAAGGCTATGATAAAGCAGGTAGATAACTGCAGACAGTCTGATTCAGGGGTTTCTCTGGATGAAGAAATGGCAGACATGGTAAGATTCCAGCATGCATACAATGCATCTGCACGTATGATTACGACTATGACCGAGGTTTATGATACACTGATAAACAGGCTGGGGTTGAGGTAGACCCCTAGAGGTATATGTGCACAAAAATTTCATATGTATTTTCTTTTGTGCGTTATCTATAGCTTATGTTATTGACTTGATAGATTAAAGATATTTTGGAGGTTCGGACAATGAGAGTAACGAATAATATGCTCATAAACAATATGGTAGGTTATTTGAATAACAACTTGAACAGATTAAACAAATATCAAAATCAGTACTCTACCGGGAAAAAGATATCAGTTCCCTCAGATGACCCTGTAGTAGCAGCAAGAGCCTTGAAGCTGAGGACGGATCTGGCTGAAGTTGAGCAGTATAAGAGAAATGCCGATGATGCTATGTCCTGGCTTGAAATTACAGAGGATACTGTAGCATCAATCGGTGAAATCTTAGGCAGAGCAAGGGTACTTGCAGGAGATGCAAGCAACGGAACAAAAACTCCATCAGATATGGAAAAGATTAAAGTTGAGATAGAGCAGCTGAGAGAACAGATAATTCAGCTTTCAAACACAACTTATGCAGGAAGACACTTGTTCTCAGGCTTTAGTACCAACTCTCCGCTTATAAATAAAGATGGAAAATTTGCTATTGATGTATCAAACAGCAACGAGAAGATATTGTTCGAAATAGGCATAGGAGACAATATGAATGTAAATGTGCCCGGAGGAGACTTGTTTAATAATGGAGCTGATGCAGCAGCAGGGAAAGTACCAGCTTTGATAAAGCTGTTTGACGATTATATTGCTGCCCTGGGTTCTGGAAACCACGAAGATGTAAATAATATATTAGGTGAAATCGATACTGCTCATGATAACCTCCTGAGAGTAAGGGCTGATATAGGAGCCAGAACAAACAGACTGGAACTGACTAAAGATCGTCTGGAGCATGATACAATAAACTTTACAAAGTTGATGAGTTTAAATGAAGATGTTGACATGGCAGAAGTTATAATCAATTTAAAGAACGAAGAAAATGTATACAGGGCATCTCTGGGAGCAGGAGCAAGGATAATAATGCCGACGTTGATGGACTTTTTAAGGTAGCATAAGTCAGGGGTGCATTTACAAAATTTGAAGAAATATTTACCAGTTGCTATCATTACAATGCTTAGAACCTCCATGTATGTCTTTTAACAATATTTTCTTCAGATAAATTAAATGCACCCGTAAGTCAGAAAGACAGTAATTTAGTGAGTTAGTAAGTTAGAACATTATGGAGTTAGGGAGTCACGGCATGATAGGCAGAATAGGGATAGCAGGAAGCGGAGCAAGCTATAGTCCAGGGAAAAGGGCAAATATTGCAGCAAGCAACGCACTGGATTCAGGTTCCAGTGGACATATTGCTGTACTGAGAAAGGATAATACTATATTGCCCAAAATTAATACTGCACATGATGCACATGGAAAAAGTAATAACCTGCTAAAAAAGATGAATATTATTACCCGCAGCAGGGAGGCAATATTGGAGATAGACCAGTATCCTGTTTTCGCAGGTTTAGGCTATAAAAGCTCCGGTGATTTGGTAAAAGAATCTACACAGAGAGGCTATCGGTATTCTATGCAGTACATCGGCAAGACAGCAGCCGATGGGGACAGGCTTGCAGCTATAGAACTTGGTGGTGAACCGCTGGCGGATATAGCTGAAAGAGATGCCTTCCCGGAAAATGATTCCGGTATAGGGACTGTGCCTGGAGCGGGACCAGAATTTGATGTAAAATATATAACAAGGATGTACAAGACAGATGGAACCTTGGTTGGGACAAAAGTAGACAGGTTTATATAAGGATAGGTTTATATAAAATAAAGCAGGAAAACCTAGTAAAAAGGGGGAAGAGAGACATGCTTTTTAATACAAGGCATTTTGGAGAAATAGAAATAAACGAAGATAAGATAATTTCATTTGAGGAAGGAATTCCGGGGTTCAATAATGTAAGGAAGTTTGTAATACTGGATACATATACTACTAACGACAATAGATATGATAACATGAATAATCAGAATAATTCAGTTTCACCTTTCAAATGGCTCCAATGTGTTGATGAACCCATGCTGGCCTTTGCAATAGTTAATCCCTTTTTATTGAAGCCGGATTATGATATAGAATTAAGCAATGAAGTAATTGAACAACTTGGAATAAAAAATGAAGAGGATGTAGCTGTATATGCTATTGTAGTAGTGCCGGAGGACATATCCAAAATGACTATGAACCTCAAGGCCCCGTTAATTATAAATCTGAAAAGCAAAAAGGGCATGCAAACTATTCTTGATACTGAAAAGTACAGTGTAAGGCATTATATCATGGATGAAAAAGCCGGACAGGAGGTAAAGGCAAATGCTTGTGCTGACAAGAAAAAAGGATCAGTCAATTGTAATAGGTGATAACATAGAAATATCCATACTTGAAATAGTGGGAGATCAGGTGCGTATAGGAATTGATGCACCCAAAAATGTGGCTATACATCGGAAAGAGATATACCTTGAAATACAGGAAGAAAACAGGAAAGCAGCAGAAAGCAATACCATATCTCAAGCTGCGCTAAATGAAATATTAAAGGGGAAAAACAAGGATAGCTAGGGTGGCTATGGAAAAAATTATGAATATTTTTCTAATTACCCTAAAGTTTCTATAAGAACCTAACGATATATAAAGTAAGAAGTAATAAAGTGAATTTTCATAGCGGCCGTATGAAAAGCACTTTATGTAATAAACAAAATAAAATATTTGAATCACAAAAACATTTCAAAAATACCGGGCAAGGACGCCTGGTAGTAAAAAAACAGGGAGGTAATATTATGAGAATTAATAACAACATAATGGCAATGAACACCTATAGGCAGTTGGGACTTGCAAATGCTGCCGGGGCAAGGTCAATGGGTAAGTTATCATCAGGCTTTAGAATCAATAATGCAGCTGATGATGCAGCAGGTCTTGCAATCAGCGAAAAAATGAGAGGACAAATCAGAGGATTAACTCAGGCTTCCAGAAACGCTCAAGATGGCATTTCTTTTATCCAAACAGCAGAAGGCGCATTAGGAGAAACACATGCAATTCTTCAAAGAATGAGGGAACTTGCAGTCCAATCATCTACTGATACAAATGTGGCAGTTGATCGTAGTGAGATCCAGAAGGAAATGGATGAATTAGCAAAGGAAATAACCAGAATTGCTAATAATACAGAATTTAATACTCAAAAACTTATCAATGGTGGAATTACTTCAACTGGTCTAGGTAATGTAAAATTTCATGTAGGTGCTAATGCATCTCAAGATATTGGATTATCAATAAAAGCCATGGATGCAAAATCATTAGGAGTTGCTAGGGATGTCCTGGAAGCAAATGTTACATCAGCAACAAAAGTTGATAGTGTTGTCATTGACGATTTAAATAAAGGAACAGCTATTATAAACGGAGCTACATTGTCTTTAACTGCAGATGCTACTGGGGCTAAAACAGAATGGACAGCAGTTGCATTGGGAATAACCGGAACTTCATTAGCTTCTGCAAATAACTCATCTCAGTATAATGACTATACAATAACTGTTACTAAGACAGGAGTTGTAGGTGCTGATGTTACAGCTGCAATAGATACTAATGCAAAAACAATTACTATTAATTATGCAAGCGATGTAGCTGGGGCTGCATCTACTGCTACAAAACTACAAGCTGCACTAGATGCACAAAGTATAATGTTAACAGCTACTGGTGATGCTACTGCAGTTGCAGGAGTAACTAACGCTGCTGCGACTACTGCAGGTTTAGGTAATGATGAAGTTAAATTAACACTGGGAACGGAAAATCTGATTGTAAAGAATAATGTTTCATCGGCAACATTTGCAAGTTCAGCAAATAAGGGTGTAACAGTTAATTTTGATGGGACCACATTGGATGATACAGTAGCTGCAACCATTGGAATAACATCCAATGCATCAACAGCTGCAACTTTTGCAAATGGTGAAGTTGATAAAGAAGCAAATGCAGCAGCAGGAATTGATGTTTCTTCACAAACTACTGCAAGTGCGGCTATCACAACAATACAAAGAGCCATAGAAACAGTTTCTGCTGAAAGATCAAAACTTGGTGCGTATCAAAATAGATTAGAGCACACAATCAAGAATTTGGACACATCAGCTGAAAACCTGCAAGCTTCAGAAAGCAGAATCAGAGACGTAGATATAGCGAAAGAAATGATGGAGCTCACAAAGAACAACATCCTGCAACAAGCTGCAACAGCTATGCTGGCTCAAGCAAATCAACTACCGAGCGGAGTACTGCAACTCCTTAGATAGTTGAAATAAGGGTCCATTAGAGAGTAATCTCTAATAGCAAATCGGGTGAATTGCTGGAACCTCCTAAAGCTTTCTTCCCTACAACGCAACCTGAAAAGGTCAACGTGAAAGGTTAAAAAGAGGAAAGATGCAACAATGGATAATCAGCAGCCGAGCTCCTGTACCGAAAGGTTGGAGAAGGTTCAACGACTAGGATGTACTGCCTAAAGTAACTATTCCATGGCAATGAGATCCATAGGGGCAGAGGTGCCCTCGAAGTACCCGACAACCATTTTTCATATACTGTAGATGATAATTTATTCTCAGGTAAATGGTTGAAGATATAGTCTGGCACATATTGAAAGGTATGTGATGGTCCGCAAGCAAACCAAGCACCTCAAGGAGTACTTCAGTTATTAAGATAATTGAATTCTCTAAAAATAGTAAAGAAATAACAAAGAGAGGCAGGGGGATTTTCCCTCTGACTCTCTTTTCAATTAAAGCATACCCTTCTGTCGCATATATCTTATTTTCTTTTTGCAGCAACCTGTTTTCTTTAAGGGGCTTTTCTGACATCAAGCCTGGAACCTGATACCGGGCTTGAGTCAGCAGACAAAGAAGTTCTTCACAGAAGACCTTTATAGAAACTCTTTACTTAAGCTTGTTTATTTCCTCTTTTGATAGGCCTGTTGCTTTTGATGTTATTTCAACACTAATATTAATGTTGAGTAAGTTTCTTGCAGTAAGCTCAGCCTTTTTCCTCTCGCCTTCTTCCCGAGCTCCCTGTATTCTGGATAGCTCATCCCTCATTGCCTTTTCTCTGTATTCATATTCTACTCGTATCTCGTTTATGCTTCCAGGCTTTTCCAAAGTTTCATTAAATTCAATTTCCTTCCTTCTGGATTCAGGATGTTCAATAAAATGTATTTCCATAATATCTTTTTCATATGCTAACTATATTATCTATAGTGTGTCCTAGTAAAATCATATGTTAAATTTCAGGATTATATGGTGGGATATGTTAACGATGCTTTTGCTTTTTACATTTACTTCTTTTATTTCCATTATATACGTGGTATAATAAAAAGTAACAATATGGTAATGATGGAAAATAATAAAGGAGAGTGCTAATATGAATAAGATTTTGAAAGACAATATGCTTGATGTGGTGGAACACCAAATCAAGCTGAATAAACCTGAGTGCGCAAAAGAAGAATATAAAAGACTAGTGGGTCTTGGTATCAGCAAATGCAGAGCAAAGGAAATGATGGCGGAAGTCTTGCTGGAGGAAATATGCCACAACATGGAAAACAATGAGCGCTTTAATACAAAACGATACTGCAGAAAATTAAGAAGCCTGGAAAGTGATTTGCCTCCAGAAGATAATATTTACAGATATCTTACAATTCAAGAGATTCTAAATTCTATCGAAAATAACTACGGAGATTTTCCTGATGATGCCTTACTTGAAATAATCAGAAGAAAAGAAGAAGCTGTGCCATATCTCACGGAAATTTTGAAGAAAGTGCAGGAAAATCCCAAGGAATATGCAGAAAATGAGGATTACTTCGGACATATCTACGCAGCTTATCTTTTAGCTCAATTCCGGGCTACAGAAGCTTATCCTGCTTTTATTCAACTATTGAAGATTCCAAAGGAATTTAGTTATGAGCTATTAAAAGATACTGTCTGTGAATCAGGCGGCCGGATTTTGGCTTCTATTTATGATGGTGATATTAATCCAATAAAGAATTTGATTACTGATACCGGGCTTGATGAGTACATAAGAGGGGCTGGTGTTAAGGCTTTGACTGCATTGGTACTACAGGATGCCCTGCCAAGAGAAGAAGTAATTGAGTATTTCAGGATACTTTTGACCGGAGGACTCACAGATGAAAATACTCTGGTCATAGGGGACATAGTATCTTCCTGTGATAGTCTGTATCCTGAAGACCTGATGGGAGAGATAAAGGCTGTGCATCAAAAGGGGTTAATAGGTAATAAATTTGTAAACTTTGATAATTTAGAAGAAACAATAGCGTATGGAAAGGATTGGATACTGGAACAAAACAAGTATGACTTGTATTATGAGTACATTAATAATACTATTGATGAGCTCTACTGGTGGCACTGTTTTAATGAAGATTCCTCCTTTGCTGACATTATTATAGAAGATATGTATATACATGCTGAGGAGGCAATAATTAAATCTAAAATAAAGCAGGAATGATCTATTTACCGACAGAAGCGGGAAGAAGTATACGAAGTGCTGTGAAAAGTAATTTTCTGCATTTCTATAAAAAATTAAATTATCACTTTTAAAAGCAGAGAAAAATAGTTAAAATACTAATAATATACTTATAAAATATATTTTATATTTAAGGAGAATAATAATGAAAAATCTTGAGAACGTAAAAGAAATACTAATGCACAAAAAGAGCACAACAATGGCGCAAGACATTTTTATGAATGATTTGAACGATATATATTTTGAGTTGGATAAAAAGGAGCGGGATTTTCTGGAGAAGTCCATTGACCAAATTTTCCGCAAATACTACTATTCAGCAGTAGAACCTGAAACCTATATTACGCCTGCAAATATATTATCAAGCCTTGCAGAAAAGGAATCAGCAGGTAATACTGTATTTGTTCCCAAGGTTGAATTAATTAAAAAGAAAGATGTTCTTACAAAAATCAAATCATCGCTGCACTACGTTAATTCTGAGAATCATTATATGGTAACTGATTTTGAAACTGTGCTTGAGATTTGTAAGGAAAGCTTGAAGGTAAATATAATAGGGGCACCTGAAGATAGTGAAAGAAAAAGGTTTGAGGATAGACTTTTTTTGAATGATAGACATTACCTCAATATTATTGTGCTGGTGGCAATTAAGCTTGGATATATCCAGCTTGTTAAGCAGGGAAAGAAAAATATGGCAATAACCACTGAAAAGTCAAAAGAACTATTAGGCATGTCGATGAAGGATAAGATAAAAATTCCTGCAAAAGGAATAGTTGAAAACTACGTTAGCTCTTCTGTTCTTGAAATACCAGAGTTAAAAGATATAATAACAAATAATGCCATATGGGAGATAATTAAAAATCCTATAAAGTTTGAAGATTTCATGTATTCAGTAAATGAAAAAGTTGGGCTTGACACTGATATTTTTAATAAAATAATACATGATAAAGAACTGGAGTACGAGCAATTAGAAGACATGGATGCAAATAATCCATATAGCTACATGCTGGCTATGTTCTTGATACATATTGATGTGTATTTGTTCACACCTCTGGGTTATTATCTGCAGCTCATAAAGCCTTTTTATGGTAATGTATATAATATTGCAATTGAAGTGGGAGAAATTATTGCTGTTTTGAGTGGTAATTATGAACATGTACGGAACATGCTTTTTTTTGTGCCGGAAAAATTTGATTTGACACTGTTTGGAGAGGAGATTTTACTGGATGGCGGAAAATCAGAGCGAAGGCAGGAAATTCCTGAAAAGTATAGTGATAATAGCTTCTTAAAGTGCTTTGAAATAAGAGAGCAATTTATTAACGAGGAGTTATTAAATCTCATTGATAACTATGGGGGCTTCGACGAAGACGATGACGACGATGAGGATTATGATGACAATAGCTTGGATGAAGATTATGATGACGAAGACGATGACGACGAGGATTATAATGATGAAGATTATGACAACGACGATTACGAAGACGATGACTATGATAGAGATTATGAAAAGGAAGGTTTTACAAAGTCTGAACATAAATATGATAATATAATTGATCTATCCAATTATAAAAAAGAGGATAGTAGTATTGAGAGAAATTATAGAAAAAGAAGAGATATCAATGGACCTGAAATAGGGCGGGAACCAAAGAGTAAAGGAAATCTATATGTGTTTAAGGTAAAAAACTTCCATGCAAAAACAATCTGGATTCAAGTAGATATACTAGGAGAAAGTACACTTGATGACCTTCATGAGGTTATTTATAGTAACTTTAATCTTGATTGGGGACATCTTTATTCTTTTTTTATGAGTGGTAAGTTCTGGGACAATGCCTCTGAATATCATGATCCCCAAGCTGATGGAAAGAGAAAGGCTGACAAGATTAGAATTGACTCATTGAATCTCAAAGAGGGATCAAAGTTTGCATATTTATATGATTATGGAGATGAAAATAAGTTTGAAATTGAGTGCAAGCGGATAGAGCAGCCGGAAAATGGAGTTAAGTATCCCAAGATATCAAAAAGAAGCAAAAAATTTATTGAAGAGGAATAGCAAAAATTAGTTGTAAGCGGATGAAATTTGGATATAAAATTATTGTAAAAGCAAAACGATTTTTAAGGAAGGTGGAATGATTTATGAAATTCTGTTGGACTACGATTAGGGCAGGACATTTCCCTGGGGTTTGAAGTTCATTCTGTTGATGAAATGATGACATTTGTTAAAGAAAAAGGCATAGCTGTGCACAGTGGACCGTTTCAACCAAATCCGCATATCAAGTTTTTCTATGTATTAGACCCGAATGGATTAAAAATTCAGTTTGTAGAGAATATATAGCTTTTTTAAAGGGACAGCTGGCGGTGTAAAAACTCTTTCCACCTCTGTTTTGCGTAATAAGTGGAGGCCAATTCATGTAAATTTGAGTTTTGCATAGCCTGCTATTCCTATATATCCGGCTATTACCTCCACTACCCCATCCATACTTTGAAAAGGTGGAACCATACACCAAAAGCAGCCACCTGCAAATATTGCATATTGATAATTGTTTTCCTGCTTGCCTGCCATAAACACCACATTCCTTTCTTCCTGGGAAATTTTTATTTTTCATCCTGAAGTTAAATATGTATTTCATGTATTTCTGCTGCTTATAGTTAAATTTGTAGTTCAATGATAATATTGCCACAAAATAGAATGATAATATAATAATACAAATGCACCCAAATGTACCTCTCGGGTTAGAACTTTTATTTTTCAATATTGCAACTATAAATTTGCTCTTTGGTGTACCTCATTAAAACTCAAATATTTGCTCAAGGGATATTTCCAGGCCTTTAAACAGTATGGATTTTGCTCCTTCATTACCTTTATATACTTCATATTCAGAAATTGCTTTATCCTCAATGTAATAAACATAAATTTCCTTTTTGAAAGGATTTACAATCCAATATTCGCTTATTCCACTGTGAATATATAAATCAAGCTTTTTAAGCAAATCCTTATGCTTTGTTGTTTCAGATAATACTTCCAATACAAGACTTGGTATTCCTGTATATCTTCCTTTTTCATTAATATTTACCGTATCACAGATAACTAAAATATCAGGCTGTACTACATTTTTATTATCTTCTTTTAATAGGGTTACATCAAACGGTGCAGTCAACGGTTTGCATTTCTCACCTTTAAACCGGTTATACATGGTATTTAATATTTCTACAATAATACTCTGATGATTATATGAAGGAGAAGCAAGCAGGTACACTTCACCATCAATATATTCATACCTGTTATCACTTTCTTCAGTAAGTTTAATAAAATCCTCGTATGATATTTTAAGATCCTCTAAATTGTATGCTTGGGCCTTTTCAGCTAATATAGTTCCTTTAATGCCTTTTTCATTGTCCTCTTCATAACGCTTAATAACTACAGCCCTTTTCCCATTCCGTGTTACAATTATATCTTCATAAAAAGCAAATTTCATGTATTGCCCAAAATTATTCTGTACTTCAGTAGATGGTACTTCCATGGCATCATCTCCCATTAACCATAATTATATTAGCTAATATTTTATATTAGCTAATATAATTATAAATTAGATAAATATTGATGTCAAGAGGTGTAATCAGGTATACTTGAGATAGAATATAGATGTTATCTTTAGATTGAAGGTGGGGAACAATGTTTAAATTACCTCAGGATTATACTGTAGATGTGAGGATACTTGAGCAGTTATTAGAGTATGAATATTTAACAACAAGTTATAAAATTTTTTGGTTTTCCGGGATGTTTAAGGAAATTGTTCGTGGGAATAGGCAAATATCATTTAGAAGAGTTGTCTGCAGAATGATAGCTACTGCTTGGTATCCGCTTTTGCAATATCATCTTAACTTCGGGGTTAGCGATAAGCTAAATGAAATAGTTGCAATGATATATAAGAAGTACGGTATTAGCAGTGATGTCAAAGAAGAAGAATTATTGTTATTCCTGGACAATATGGAGGATAAGGAAATTGAGCAAAAAATAATTGAATTCTACAGGTATGTACCCTATAGGCTTATATCACCATTTTATTCCGAAGTATTGGCGGGCCTCAAGGACGCAGAAAAGAACAAGGTAATACTGGATTTATCTCATAGCTCGCCTAAAGCACTATACCAGATTATTATGCCGGATAAAGCTATTCTGGTAAATGAAAACTGGTTTGAATATATTTATAGAAATCAGAATATAGTTGCGGGATGGCTTAACTACAAAATGATATATTATCTTCAGAAAAAGAACCCCAATGTACCTGCTATACCGTTTAAATTATCACCACCATATCAGAGAGATTTAAATGCGGCCCAAAAATATTGGAGCGAGGTTATGAAACATATAGGCATCAATGATATATATACAAATAAACCTTTAACGTCAGATAATTTTGAACAGTATGGAGGAATCAGCATTGACCACTTTATACCATGGAGTTTTGTCCTTCATGATGAATTGTGGAATCTTGTACCTACTTTTAGGAATATTAACAGCTCTAAGAGCAATAAATTGCCAAAGGTCGATCTGTATATTGATAGGTTCTGTGATATTCAATATAGTGCTTTTAATATAATAAGGAAGAATAAAGCCTTTAGGAATTACCTGGAAGATTACCTTACAATTAATAAAAAGCTGGATTTAAATTCTTTATTATACAATAATATTTCAAAACATGAATTCTCAGATTCCATAAAATCAAATATTATTCCGTTGTTTCAAATTGCTTATAACCAGGGATATGATTTATGGTGTAATGATGTGATATAACAATGTGGATGTATTTTAACAGAACCTTGACAAGGTAAATCTAATTTTCTATAATATAGAAATGACCGACTAGTCGGTCGGAATTAGATTACTTAGGAGGACATTTGATTTATGTTATCGAAATTCAGTGTAAAGAGACCTTACACAATAGCTGTAGCTGTTATTGTGGTACTTATATTAGGAGTTATTTCATTTATCAATATGCAAACTGATTTACTCCCCAATATTGACCTGCCGTATGTTGTAATAACTACTTCATACCCGGGTGCAAGTCCTGAAGAGGTAGAGTTAGTAGTGACAAGGCCTATTGAACAGGTTGTCGCAAGGACTAATAATATAAAAAATGTAAGTTCTATTTCCAGGGAAAACTCGTCTGTTGTGATATTGGAGTTCAACAATGACGTTAATATGGACTCAGCAATAATAGAAATTAACAGCAACCTTGATTTAATAAAAGGAGCATGGAGTGATTCTGTTAGGTTGCCTATGATAATACGGATAAACCCTGATATGCTTCCAATAATGGTTGCTTCTGCTGATGTTGAAGGTATGAATGTAGCTGAGATATCTAAAATGGTAAGTGAGAAGGTTATTCCTGAATTGGAAAGTGTTAATGGTGTAGCATCTGTTAGAGGTGTGGGACTTCTGGAAGAAAATATTGAAGTAACCATTAGTGAAGGGAAAATAGATAATCTTAATAAAAAAATATTGGACAGCATTGACTCTAAGATGGCGGAAGCTGAAGACAAACTTCTGAAAGCTAAAAGAGAGGTAGATGAAGGTAAAGCTACATTAGAATCAAGAAATAAAAGTGAAAGTGAAAAAATAGCTGAAGGTGAAAAAGAATTAACAAAAGCCTTTGAACAAATTTCTGCAGCAGAGAAAGGTTTGGAGACTGGCAAGCTAGAATTAATTAAAAATAAAAATGATCTGGAAAGTGCATTGCAGGAAATAAATAAAAATGAGCAAGAATTAATAGCCGTTGAAAAAGCATTATTAGCTTTAGGGAAAAATATAAGTGAAGAAGATAAAGTAAAGTTAGCTGGCATTCAAAAGGGCTTAATGGATATTTCAGGCAAAAAGGCTGAAATGGCTGCTGCTATCAATGAATTATCCAATAAGATTGAAGGGCTTGAAAAGGATAAGGCTTTATTAGTTAAGCAAAGAGAAGGGCTAAATGAAAAAAAAGAACAAATTGATGAGGGTAAAGTGTTATTAGCTGGTGAGATGAGCAAAGCAAGAACACAGCTAATTGACACTGAAAAAACAATCAATGAAAACTTAAAAGAGCTGGAAATAAGTAAAGAAGCTGCTTTCAAAAGAGCTTCCCTGGATGGTGTTATTTCTACCAACATGATTTCAGGAATTCTTGCAGCTCAAAACTTTTCAATGCCTGCTGGCTATGTTAAAGAAGAGGGTACAGATTATTTAGTCAAAGTTGGTAATAAAATAAAAGATATGGATGAAATAAAAAAGCTGCTTTTATTTGATACGGGAGTTGAGGGAGTAGGAAAGGTTTATCTTAGCGATGTTGCAGATATCCAAATGAAGGACAATTCAAAAGATATATATGCAAAAGTAAATGGAAATGATGCTGTAATGCTTACATTCCAAAAGCAGAGCGGTTTTTCTACTGCTGAAGTTGCAAAAAGTATAAGAGAAAGAGCGAATAAAATAGAATCTGAAAATGATGGTTTTAGTTTTACTGCATTAATGGATCAGGGAGTATACATCGATATTGTTGTGGCTTCAGTATTAAAGAATATAATGTATGGCGGGTTGTTAGCAATACTTATATTATTAGTCTTTTTGAGAGATACCCGTCCGACAGTAATAATAGCTTTATCCATACCAATAAGTATTGTTTTCGCTGTAGCTATGATGTACTTTACCGGGGTTAACATAAATATTATTTCCTTATCAGGGTTGGCTCTTGGAGTAGGTATGTTGGTTGACAACTCAATAGTTGTAATTGAAAACATATACCGTCTGAGAAGTGAGGGTGAATCTGCTTCAGCTGCCTCTATAGAAGGAGCCAAGCAAGTGTCGGGGGCTATCATTTCATCCACTTTAACAACAGTATGTGTGTTTTTACCAATTGTATTTGTTAAAGGTATATCAAAGCAATTATTTACCGACATGGGGTTAACTATAGCCTACTCATTATTCGCAAGTCTTATTGTAGCACTTACCTTAGTACCGGCTATGGCATCAAGCATGCTCAAAAGTACTGAAAATAGAACGCGTAATATATATGATACATTTTTAGATGGCTATGAAAAAATGCTGCGCTGGTCATTAAAGTACAAGGCTGTAATTATGATTGCTGTTGTTGCCTTACTGGTACTCAGTGCATACTATGCAGCATCTATGGGCACATCATTTATTCCGGATATGGAAGCTCCTCAAATGTCTATAACCTTGAAAATGCCAAAGGAAAGCACATATGAAGATACCATTGCTATGTCTGACACAGTAATAGATAGGATTATGGGTATTGAAGGAATTAAAACTATAGGCGCATTTCAAAATCAAGGCATGGGCATGGGTATTTTTGGTTCATCCAGTGGAAGAGCCGGCGGTAATACAATGTCAATGTATTTAATTCTTGATGAGAATAAGGGTGTAAGCAACGCTGAAATTGAAAAAGAAATAAAGAGATTGACCGATGGGCTTAATGCAGAGATTGCTATAGACTCCTCCAACATGGATATGTCAGCATTAGGCGGATCTGGAATAGAAGTGATTGTTAAAGGGCGGGAACTGGATACTTTACGTGATATTGCCCTGGATATATCTAAAATCCTTGGGGAAACTGAAGGCACTATGGAAGTTGCTTCCGGAACAGATGAGAACTCAACTGAAATAAGAATTACAGTAGATAAGGAAAAATCAATGGAGAAAGGACTAACAGTAGCTCAAGTTTTCTCAAGTGTAAATTCCGGTATTTCAAGAGGTAAATCAGCTACCACTATATCCGGTATATCCAAAGATTATCCGGTAATAGTTATAGATGGCGAAAATCAGTCTATTATGAGAAAAGATTTAGAAGATCTGAAAATAAAATCTAATAAAAATGGTGTGGAAACAGAGGTTAGATTAGGTGATATAGCTGCTATTACAGAGGAGAAAGGATTATCATCTATTAGAAGAAAGTCACAAGAGAGGTATATATCTGTAACTGCCGCCATTGATGCACAACATAATATCGGTCTTGTAAGCCGTGACCTGGAAAACAAGCTTAAGGACTACAAATTGCCGGATGGATATAGAATTGAATTTGCTGGAGAAAATATAATGATCAACGATTCTCTGAGAGATTTAACTTATATGCTGCTATTGGCAGCAGCATTGATCTACCTTATAATGGTGGCACAATTTCAATCCCTGCTGTCACCGTTTATAGTTATGTTTACCATTCCTCTTGCTTTTACCGGCGGATTATTGGCTTTGGCGATTACCGGAAATAATATAAGCTTAATTGCAATGCTGGGATTCCTTGTATTGAGTGGAGTAGTGGTGAATAATGGAATAGTATTTGTTGACTATACCAACCAGCTTAGAGATAAAGGACTGAGCACAAAAGAAGCTTTAGTATCAACAGGAAGAACCCGTATGAGACCTATATTAATGACTGCAATTACAACCATTTTAGGATTGTCTACATTATCCGCCGGAGTTGGTGTAGGTTCTGAAATGCTGCAGCCTCTGGCCATTGTATCTATTGGTGGGTTAATCTATGCAACAGTTCTTACACTTTTTGTAGTTCCCATAATGTATGATTCACTTCATAAAAATAAAATGCCAAAGGTATTGAATGAGGGAGATGTATAATATATGGGCAATAATGGATACTCGGAAAAGGAAATTGCAATATTTAATGGGTTGATTGAATTAATAAGAAATGGAGCGAATCCTTATTCCATTAAAGTATCAGATATTGCTGAAGCTTCAGAAGTAGGGAAGGGTACAATTTACGACTACTTTAAATCAAAGGAAGAAGCTATTTCAAGAGCAATACTATATAGCATAAATAAGGAAGCTGAATATGCATATACGAGAATAAAATCCACAGAAAAGTTCAGAGATAAATTCTACGAAATTTTGCATATTATGGCAGAAAGTATGGAAAATAACAAATCTACTTTCAATATGCTAATAGCTACAGGAAGTGTTCAGGAATTTTATGAGTATCTGGTAGATTATGAATGCGATTTTTCAGAGCTTATGGAAATATTTAATTGCGCGATAGAGCATTTATTACAGACGGGAATAAGTGAAGGGCTGATTGATAATAATGAAACTCCGTACTACCAGGCAATGGTAGTACGGGGAACTGTCGCGGCCTTTTCAGGATACATTAGTCACATGGACTGGTATGCCACTACATGTCTGGAAGAGGCAATGGATTCGGCATACAGAATGCTGATTAAGGCATTGGGATGTTAGGAACATTGGCAACTTTCTTGATTAATGCAGCATTAAACATTATACAAAAAGTTATTAATTTTGTAAGCTACTTAAGTAAGATAAGAATTATCTATACTTCGGACACTTATTGAGTGCTGTGCTGTTAGCAGCTATGCACATTGGTGTTATTTGTATGAAGATTTATTTATAAGATTTATTTAAATGAGTAAAACAATGTACAATAAAAGAAAAAATGTGGTAAAATATATATAAGTTATCATAAAGAAGGAGGAAAAGTTATGCTAGAGAATGTTATAGAAAAAGTGCCTGAAAGATATAGAAATGATTTAAAACGTGCAGTAAAAATACTTAAATCTGAAGGATGTAAGGACGTTTTTCTATTTGGTTCTTTAGTAAGCGGAGGTGTTGATGAAAACTCAGATATTGATTTGGCAATTCGTGGTTGCCCAATCGGAAGATATTTTAG
>OFEK01001279.1_pt1 | contig 17758 bp, 9 predicted proteins | sample 1521131 | NCBI WGS metagenome assembly OFEK01 (sample SAMN05720209, study PRJEB24109) | activated sludge metagenome | isolation source: Anaerobic digester | place: China | collected 2015-12-16
CCCAGTGCAGGTGCCAAACCAGCCAATGACCTGCCGATATGACCTCCTCCGAAGATGTAAAGCAGCGGGCCTCCGGTAAACACTTCAAAATATACCTCGGCAGTGCCGTCCGACTGCATTCCGGGCTCTTCGGCCAGATTGTAGCGACGGGTATGTGGCCGGCTGCCGGCCGTTAGGGATCGGGCATCGTTTGTTACCAGGTATTCAAGACGTCAGCCTCCGACAGTGCCGTGCGTGCCGCCCCCGGCAATTACCAGCATGCGGGCTCCGGCCTTTCGGGGGGTGGAACCCGTGGTGGCGGTGAGTAGGCAAAGCACCCCCGTTTCACCCTTCTCCTGAAGGGAAGGCAATAAATACAGTACATCCTTCATAGGTAAAATCCATTAAACACCGAACGAATATAGACTTTTTCGGCGAGATTCCGTCGCCTGGGTAAGGATGCAGAATTTAGTGGATGGTTGGGATGTCAGGATTGGTCTTTTTTTGTTCTGCATACGGCAATGTGTCCCGAAATGGTAATCACTATTCCGATTTGGGAAAAATTTAACAAAACTGGAACGATTCAATTCTGCGTTCTAAAAATTACTTTAAAAAAAATATTGATTCTATATAATTGAAAATCAATATTCTAAAAATTATCTTCAATTTATTTTCATGCTTTGGCACGTATTGGTAAAGTCCCATGGCATGTTTTTCGACTAAGCCGGATCCGAATTCAAACCGTGATTCCGGTTAATGAAACAGAAAACAATTCAAAAAAAATAAACAACAAAAAAACATCAAACCATGAAAAAGTTAATCATCGCATTCTCAGGCATCGTTGTAATGACTCTCGCATCCATTTCTGCTAACGCTCAGAGCAATCCCGCAGCCAATGCAAGTGCACAGGCTTATGCCAACATCATCACTCCGATTGCAATCCAGAAGAATGAAGGCAAGGATCTTAAATTCGGTAACATCATTGCCAGCGCAGCCGGAGGAACTGTATCCATCGCAACCAATGGTTCGGCTGACTACACAGGATTGGCAGCACCCAGCGTACCGGGTGATCGTCAGGCAGCAGAATTCCTTGTATCGGGTTTTGGAGGTGCAGCATATAACGTAAATACTGCTGTTGTTGAAGATCTTACGAATGGTTCGAATACCATGGATCTTACCCTGACAGACCCTGCTACCGATGAAGGTACGCTTGGTACGTTGAGTGGCGAAGGAAGTCAGGTGATAAAAATTGGCGGTTCAATCGCTGTGAATCCCAACCAGCCAGCCGGTCAGTACACTGGTTCGTTCACCGTGACCGTTAACTACCAATAGTAAAAGGAAGTAATTCCGGATGGGGCGCTGATATTCTCCGCCCCTTTTTTTTGACTGCTACGTTCTTTTCATACTTAACATCCGAAACATGAACCAAGTTATAGCGATTACGGTACTGTTTGTGATGATTGCCGTGAAGGGGTGGGCACAGCCTGCCGTTACGGCTCAGGCATATGCTGAGGTAATCGAAGCCCTTACAGCGGAGGAGACGAATCAGCTGAACTTTGGCAGATTCTCACCTGAAACGGGAGGCGGCCGGATAGTACTGAGTCCCGAAGGGGTCCGTACAGCTCAGGGATCGGTGATTCTGGCCGGAGGTTTTTCGCAGCCGGGCAGCTTTACCATTACCGGAGCGCCGGGAGCTACGTTCACCATACAGCTGCCTCAGGGATCTGCCTGGCTGTTGCACCAGTCAGGCAATAAAACCCTTGAGGTGCTGGAGTGGACATCAAACCCTCCGGCCGGAAGCGGTACGGGAGTGCTCACCGGCGGACAGGAAATCGTGACCGTGGGTGCGACACTGCTGGTTGGCTCCCCGGAAGATATACCTGCCGGTATCTACACCGGAACCTTCACCCTAACATTTGCCTACAACTAAACCGGATCAAACCGTAACCAGATCAATTGACACTCCGGGTATCCGTCAATATTTTTTGACCGGTACCCGGGAAAAGTGTAAGTTTGAACCTTAATCAAACGACCGAACCCAAACATCTATGAAATCAGCAAAATACATTGTTTTACAGGCTGTTCTTCTACTTTCCTTACCGGGATTTGCACAGGGCGATCTGATGATCACACCCCGCCGGGTGGTCTTCGAAGGCAACAAAACCTCGCAGGAGCTAACCCTGGCTAATACCGGTTCCGATACGGCACGCTACAGCATCTCGTTTATTCAGTACCGCATGCTCGAAAACGGAAATTTTGAACAGATTGAGAGTCCCGATTCGGGACAGTACTTTGCCGATAAGTATCTGAGGATTTTTCCCCGAACCGTTGTTCTTGGCCCCAACGAAGCCCAGGTGGTGCGCATGCAGTTCAGGCGCATGGCCGATATGCAACAGGGAGAATACCGGTCTCACCTTTATTTCAGATCCGAACCCGAAGAAAAGGCCCTTGGCGATGAGCCATCCTTCGACAGCGTATCCATAGGCATTCGGCTGGTTCCAATCTACGGAATCTCCATTCCTGTGATCATACGGGTTGGCGATCCGGGTCTTCAGGTACGGATTGAAAACCTCAGTCTGGACCTGCAGGATCAACTCAACCCGGTGCTTTCCATGAATCTTCTGCGCTCCGGCGGGAAGTCAGTGTACGGCGATATGACGGTAAAATGGGTACCCCAAAGGGGAGAGACGGTTGAAGTTGGCGTAGTGCGCGGATTAGCCGTTTACACACCAAATACTCTCCGCCGTTTTAGCATGCAGTTACGCACACCTTCCGGTGTTGATCTGAGTACCGGTAAACTGCTGATCACTTATTCCGCACCCAACGACCTGAAGCCGGAAGTGTATTCGGAAACTTTCTTTTTTCTGCAGTAAGTGCATGTTACGGACTTTATCACCTGCCTTTGTTAAATGAAACAGCCTTTAACAGACCGTTTTTTTTATGCGACAATCCCTCTGCCGGTTATTTCCCGGACGCTTCAGGGTTCCGCTTCCGTGTTTTACGGCTGGCTGCTACCACTGTTTGCTCTTATGCTGATTTTGTCTCCGGCCGTTCTGCAAACGGCCGGTGCACAATCGCAGCAAACCTGGGCGGTAAGCGGTACTTTCACGGTCCCGGCAGGAGTAACGCAGATCACAGTAGAATGCTGGGGTGCCGGGGGAGGAGGAAGCTCCATTAACGCCAATAATCGCCGGGGTGGCGGAGGTGGCGGCGGAGCCTATGCCCGCAGCGTTCTGAACGTAAGTCCGGACCAGGTTTTCAACGTTAATGTCGGGACCGGAGGAATGCAAAATACCAGTGGCGGATCAACTTCTTTCGGAAATCTGGTTGTTGCAGAGGGCGGACAGGCCGGACAGAACAATAATTCCGGAGGAGGTTCCGGCGGGCAGGCTTCTGCTTCGACCGGACAGGTAAGATATTCGGGTGGCAACGGAGGCGGGGGCGGTACCGTTTCCTCCGGCGGCGGCGGCGGTGCTGCAGGTTCAGGCGGCAACGGCGGCAACGCCACCGGTGCTACCGGCGGTGGCGGACAGCTGCCGAATGGCGGCAACGGTGCTAACGGTGTAAATGGCAGCAGCGACGGAAGATCCGGACTGATCTTCGGAGGCGGTGGCAGCGGTGCCGTTACCAATTCAAACATCAGCCGTACAGGCGGTGCCGGCGCCGGCGGATACGTCATTGTATCCTACACCCTTCCTCCTCAGATCTCAGCAACGCCTTCTTCCATTGACTTTGGTCATGTTAATGCCGGTCTTACATCCGGAATTAAAACCATACAAGTCACAGCCCTGAGCCTGAACGGGGCTCCCGGTAATCTGACAGTCAGCCTTAACGCTCCCTTCGAGGTCTCACTCTCGCCCGAAGCGGGTTTTTCAACAAGTCTGCAAATTCCATACAACTCATCCACCCTTGGGGCAACCGCGCTTTACGTTCGATACCGGCCTCTGCTGCCGAACAGCAATTACTCATCAGACCTTCAGATTCAAGGTGGTGGAGCAATTGCCCTGGTTTCCCTTTCGGGGAATTCCTTCCCTCCGGAGTATTGCTCCTCAGCATCCGTCAACTTTCAGGAATACGAAGCCATTACCCGTGTTTCATTTGCCGGGATCGACAATGCTTCACAGGTAGTCAAACCTGCCGGCTATACCGATTACACACAAAGCGTGGCTGCAGCCGAATTGGTGGCAGGCCGGATTTATCCGATTGCCATCAGCGAAACCTTTGCATCGGTGCCCGATAACGGATACTGTAAAGTATTTATCGATTTCAACCGCAACGGCATTTTTGAGCAGCCTGCGGAAGTGGTTTTCTCAGGCGATTACACAGGTTCGGTTACCCTTTTGGGCGATGTGTTCGTCCCTGTAAATGCACTTCCCGGTTCCACTCGAATGCGCGTGATAATAAAAGGCGACGGTACGGAAGCCGATACCGAACCCTGCGGGTTGTATTCATGGGGCGAGACGGAAGATTATCCGGTAAGCATAAGCCTCAGTGAATCACCTCTGCTGTCGGTATACCCCGCTGTCCTGAACTTTGGTTATGAAACGGCAGGATCCCAGTCGGATGCCGTCTCCTTTATCCTGAGCGGTGTAAATTTGAGCCCTGCATCCGGAATAATCCCGATTTCCGCACCAGCGGGTTTCGAAATCTCTGCATCTTCCGATAGTGATTATTCTTCCTCCCTGCAGATTTCGTATACCGGCGGTTCTTTACCATCAACCACCCTTTATGCCCGGTTTCGGCCTGCGGATGAAGGGCAAAGCTATACCGGCAGAATGATTCTTAACGGGGGAGGAGCGCTTCAGACAGCGGTAACCCTGACGGGAACCAGTATCCTGTATTGTACAGGATGGGGAAACCTGAACTCGGCAGCTGGAATCACCTATGTGTCTGTGTCAACTATGGCGAATTCGAGCGGCAAAACCTCCGGCTACAGCGATTACTACCCGGTGTTTGCAGCAAAAGTTACAGCGGGTGAACAGACACAGCTAACGGTTCACGTGAATACCGGAATAAACGGCAGCAGTACCACCCGTGCCTGGATCGACTGGAATGCCAACGGGCTCTTTACCGATCCGGGGGAAGAATACGACCTTGGCCTGGCCACAAATACTCCGGCGGGAGCTACATCGGACTCTCCATTGACAATAGCTGTGCCCGCGGAAGCTTTTCCCGGTTTTACCCGGATGCGGATTGTCACCAGCCGGAACGAAAACCCTCAGCCCTGCATCACTGGCTTCGACGGTGAGGTGGAAGATTATGCCGTGGAGGTCGTGCTTCCGGCGACGCAGAGTTACCGTACCATTGCTACGGGTACCTGGCATGATCCTGAGATTTGGGAATGCAGCGAAAACTATGGTTTAAACTGGTTTCCGGCTCTCATGCCGCCCACAAGTGCCGACGGCCGCATCCTTATCCGGAATACGCACATGGTAGCCCTTGAAACACCGGTAGTTGCCGACCAGCTGAAGCTGGAATCCGGCGCTGTACTTACATTGCTGGCTGGTTTGACCCTTGCCGACGGACCTGGTACCGATTTTGAAGCCGGTGGATTACTCGATTGCGGCAGCAACCTGGTTACAGGCGAAGGTTCGTTTCTGCTCTTACCCGGAGGTGCGCTTTCAACGGCTCATTCCGAAGGTATTACCCTTTCGGGAGATAACGGAAGCATACGTACTGCAGGCAGGGCATTCAGTCCCGCAACCGATTATACCTTCTGCGGCACAGTCCCGCAAAGCACGGGCAATGGCATGCCGTCGCTGGTGCGCAACCTGGTGGTGGCCAATCCGGCCGGTCTTACGGCTCCGGGCAACCTTACGATTACCGGAATGCTGTCGCTGGAAGAAGGTATATTTATGCCTCAGGGGGATGTGCTTGCATTCCGTGAAGGCGATATCCCTATCTCAAAAACAAACGGAACCCTCAGACTTTCACCCGAAATTTCCCTGATGTTTGGAAGTTCGGAGTCTCAGGGTGGCAGCGCGTTTGAGATTCCCGCTGGCATATTCTCCGATCCGCCAGCCGTAAAGGAGCTTATAATAAACCGTACGAACAGCATCGCCCTTGGCGATCAGATGATTTCAGTTAATGCGGGGGTTCTGGTGGCAAAGGGAACTCTCATCACAAATAGTAACTTAACCTTGATTTCAACCGCAGGAAGTACTGCACTTATCGACGGTTCGGGCAGCGGTTCCGTATTGGGACAGGTCGCTGTTCAGCGATACCTGGCATCGGGATACGGTTACAAATATTTGGGTTCGCCCTTCAGCGATGCCGTGGTGGGCGGTTTTTCCGGGACCATCGATCTTGGAGCGGATTTTCCTTCGTTTTATTATTACGACGAAAACCGGGAGGCCAGCGGATGGCAAGCCTACACATCTCCCGAATTACCGCTTCTGCCGCTGAACGGATATGCCGCCCAGTCGGGTACCGATGCAGCTCCGAAGACACTGGTTCTGAAAGGAACCGTCAACAACGGTCCGGTTGGCCCGGTGGCTCTGTTTAACCACAACCGTACCTTCACGCAGGGATTCAACCTGGTATCCAATCCATATCCTTCACCCATCGACTGGGATGCCGCCCAGGGTTGGATCCGCGACGGAATCGACGATGCGGTTTACTTTTTTAATCCGGGGACAAACGACCAGTATGGAGGCTCTTACGGCACATACAAAAACGGTATTTCGAGCGATGGTACTGCCGGACCGGTAATTGCTTCTATGCAGGGATTTTTTATCCGTGTAAGCGACGGACAATATCCCGTGCAGGCTTCGTTCGGGATGGACAACAGGGTCCGGGTAAACGAGCCGTCAGCCGCATTCCACAAGCATGGAAATGCTGAAGACCGGACAATAGTAAGGCTTGAAGCCAGGGCAGGGACTGCCGATCATCTGGTGATAATTCTGGATCCGGAGGCCAGTGCGGATTTTCACTCCGGCGAGGATGCGATAAAACTGGAAAATACCGGTGCGGAAGTTCCCAACCTCTACGCCCGCACAGCCGACAACAAAAAGGTAGTCATCGGTTCATGGCCTCAGTCGGATGAGGTAACGGAAATCCCACTGGGACTGAAATTGCAGAGTCCGGCACAGGTAAGGCTTGTGCTTACCGAATGCAAAAACCTTCCGTCTGGTAACCGTGTGTTTCTGCACGATAAAAAAACAGCTGAAATCAAAGAGATGAAAGAACCGGAAGGAATGGAATTTTATCTGCCGGAAGGCGATCACGGGGCGAGGTTTTCACTTCTTTTCAGCGAAAAGGATCTGTCGCAGGGTCCCCTGAGCGAAGAAAGTTTCAATGTCCGGTTTTCCGAAGGTCGACTGGTGGTTGAACTCTATACGGCGGTCAGGGGAGAGGTTCGTATTTTCAACGTATCGGGCCGGCAAATTTTTTCCGGAATCCTGGAGGGAAAAGGAATTCATACCCTGGATGCTGCACCGGCTGCCGGAGTTTACGTTGTTTCGTTTGTATCGGAAGGACATGTATTTTCAAAGAAAATAATAATTCGCTGATCCGGTAACGGCAGAAAAAATAAATTTGGTGAGAGATTAATAAAAGCAATTCGATGATAAACCGGAAACATATAATTGCAGGAATCCTGGTGATGCTGTGGTTTCTCAGCGTTTTTGCAGCAGAGCTGAAAGCGCAGGAACAGCCTCCCAGGCCCATGCAGGTCTCTACATTCCAGCATCTGAGTTTTGGATCGTTTATAGCCGGAGATAATGGAGGTACCGTAACTATCTCTGCCGACGGTAACCGCAGCGTTACCGGAGATGTGGTTCCGCTTTTTATGGGAGGGCAGTATCATCCTGCTGTTTTCGAAGTGGAGGCAAATCCCGGAGCCATCGTTCACCTGGTATTCGGTCCGGGGGTCATCCTTAGCGGTAGCAATGGCGGACAGCTTTTACTCCGGATTAATACCTCAAGTCCTCTGTCTCCGTTTATCAATACCATTAGTCCTCCGTTTCGTTCACAGGTGAGGGTGGGAGGCTCGCTGACCACGGGAAATGCCCTTGCAAATCCGCCGGGTGAATATACAGGCCATTTTTTTGTAACTTTCATTCAGGAATAATACAGCCATATCCGCACCATGATAACTGCAGGCAATCGTTTGAAATTGAAGGGTTTAATCCCTAATCGAATGGTTGCGGCCCTGCTTATGGCGTTCATAATTTCCTGGGTACCCCGGCTTCATGCTCAGGAAACCGGAGATCCGGAGTACGATGAGATTGGTGTTTTGCTTCTTGTTCAGGGCGTCGGCAGCTTTGAAATCAATGCCATTTACATGAACGACCGGATTTACGTTCCGGTTTCAGATTTATTCGGCATCCTAAAGATCAACCATGAAGTCAGCCGGAATAACGATACGGTTAGCGGGTTCTTCCTTCGTGAAGACCTCCGGTATACCATCAGCAGACCCGGACATACTATCTCTCTCGGCTCACAGACTTTAACTCCCGGTGAAAACAGCATGCTCCTGACCGATGCCGGCATTTGTCTTCGCAACGACGTTTTTGGTAAGGTATTCGGGCTCAACCTTATTTTTAACTTTCGCAACCTCTCCCTGGAGCTGAAAACAGCGCACGAGCTTCCGGTGGTCAAGGAACTCAGGCTTTCACAGATGCGCAGGAACCTGAACCGCCTGAAGGGAGAAGTAACCGCCGATACTACTCTTGGCAGGGATTACCATCTGTTCAGGGGTGGGATGGCCGACTGGTCGGTAATTTCAACCCAGGTTTCGGAAGAGACGAGCGAAACGCGCGCCAATCTTGGAATAGGTGCCGAACTTTTCGGCGGGGAAGCCAATGTGCTGCTGAATTATTCAACACGTGCGGGCTTCGATGAGCGACAACAGCAGTACCGCTGGCGCTGGGCCAACAACGATGCCGGCATCGTTAAGCAGGTGATGGCAGGAAAGCTGCAGCCGCGTTCCATATCCTCCATTTATTCACCGGTACTCGGTGTCTCGGCAACCAACACCCCCACCACCTTCCGCAAATCGTTCGGAAGCTATATCCTTTCCGACTACACCGAGCCGGGTTGGACGGTTGAGCTGTACATCAACAACGTGATCGTGGAATACACTACTGCCGATGCCTCCGGGTTTTTCAGCTTTGAAGTGCCGCTGGTTTACGGAGCTTCACAGGTGATGCTTAAGTTTTACGGTCCCTGGGGCGAAGAACGAATTCGCGAACAAACGCTGGATATCCCGTATAATTTCATCCCGAAAGGCGAGGTGGAATACCACGTGAGTACCGGTATGGTGAGGGATACCTCAAGGGCGCTTTTCAGCAGGGTGGAAGCCGGAGCCGGAGTGCACCGGAACATCACGGTAGGAGGAGGCGTGGAATACCTCTCGTCCATTAAGGAGAATCCTTCCATTCCCTTTTTGAATACGTCGGTTCGCTTTCTGAATAACTTTTTGCTGAATGCTGAATACGCTCACGGGGTGCGTTCGCACGGGCTGCTCAGCTACCGCCTTCCTTCGGGTCTGGTTTTTGATATTGATTACGCCATTTATGAAAAAGACCAGCAGGCCATCAGCTTCAATTACCTGGAAGAGCGCAGAGCCAGTCTGTCGTTTCCCCTGCGAACGGGAAAGGTACGTTCGTTTGGGCGACTGATATACCGCCAGAATGTGTTAAAATCCGTAACCTATAATACGGCTGAGATGCTGGTATCCTCTTACATCGGCCGCATGGGAGTGAGCCTTTCGGGATATGCCAGCTGGCTGGATGCCGGCACGCCCTATGTATATTCCAATCTGGCGCTGGGAATTCCTATGGGTCGCAGTATTATGTTCCGGCCGCAGGCCCAGCTCGATATCACCAACGGAAGCCTGATATCGGCACGTGCCGAGCTTGAAAAGGTTTTCCGTCGAAAGGCTTACCTTTCGCTTGTTTATGAAGAGAATCTCCGTTCCGCTTACCGCAGTGTGGAGGTAGCCTTCCGCTACGATCTTCCCTTTGCACTCACCGCCACCTCGGTGCGTCTCACCAATACTAACCTGCATACCACAGAAAGCGCCAGGGGCAGCTTTGCCTTTGGCAGCGGCAACGGATACCTGCATGCCGACAACCGCTCCACCGTGGGAAGAGGCGGAATAACCCTAACCCCCTTCCTCGACATCAACCACAACGGCCTGCGCGATCCGGGTGAGCCTCTGGCATCGGGACTCAATGTGCGCATCAACGGCGGACGGCTGCTGAAACCCGTGGGCGACAGCCTTATTCGGATCATGGAACTGGAGCCGTACATCAACTATCTGCTCGAACTTGACGATAACAGTCTGGAAAACATAGCATGGCAGCTCGATAAAAAGGTGATCGGGGTAAATATAGATCCCAACCAATTCAAGCAGGTGATGATTCCCGTGATGGTGATGGGTGAAGCCATCGGCAGCGTTTACCTTAAAGAGTATGGAAAAACAAAGGGGCAGGGCAGAATTACGCTTATTTTTTCCGATAGCAGCGGGAGGGAAATTCACCGCAGCCTTTCGGAATCCGACGGCTTTTTTAACTACATGGGTCTGGCACCCGGTAGCTATTCCGTTGCAGCCGATACCGCTCAGCTTTCCCGCCTGGGCCTGATATGCGAGCCGGCAGTGAACTATTTCGAAATAAGATCCTTAGCAATTGGCGATATAGCAGGCGACCTGGAATTCACTCTTTCAAAGCCAGGGGTTCCTGAGTCTCGTGCCGATACTTCCATGGCCGTTGCTCTGAAACAGGAAGATATGGGTGCATTGACCGGAGAAGCAGGAGAAGAGACTGCAGAAATGCCGGCTGCAGCTTTGCTGGATGACATCAGCCGGATGATGGCTTCTGCCCCCGTCACAAGGCTTGAAGCAGGACTGGAACCTGCGGTAATGGCGGCTGTAATTGAAGGACATGTGAATGCTTCAGCAGGCAGATACTGGGTGCAGGCCGGAGCCTTTGCCCGAGTTTCGAATGCCCGCGCTTTTGCACGGAAACTGGAAGCCTTGAGCGATTATCCGGTGGGAGTTATTAAGATTGGCAAATTATACAAAGTCAGATTCGGTTATTTTTCAAGTGCATCAGAAACCGTTGAATGTGCCCGGTATATGATGGCAAACGACGTGTTTGTATTTATAGGGGTAACCGCTGAATAATGATTCCACAATTGAGAACAGATGTTGAAAGCCTTTGATAATCCCTATCCTGAAATTGTAACGTTACGGCTGCTGCTCAACCGGTTTGATCCGGAAGATGCTGCTTCCGTGCAGAAACTTGCAGGCGATGAGGCCGTTGCATCCAACACTCTGGCCATGCCTTTCCCGTATGCCGATGGAATGGCCGAAGCATGGATCGATACACACGAACCGGGATTCAGAGGCGGTCAATCCGTGATCTTCGCCATCCGTATCTGCGAAAGCGCAGAGGTGATAGGCGCTATAGGACTCTCACTGCAACTGCAGTACAGTCTGGCCGAGGTCGGCTACTGGATAGGTGCGCCCTTCTGGAATCGCGGATACTGCACCGAAGCCCTGGAAGCAGTTTTACAGTATGCTTTTCGCGAACTGGGAGTACACAAGGTAATGGCCACACACTTTGCCTGCAACCCTGCCTCAGGCCGTGTGATGATAAAAGCCGGCATGCATCGCGAAGCTCTGCTCAGTAAACATATGATGCACTGGGGAACATTTAAGGATCTTGTATACTACGGCATTTTTAACCCGGAAGCCGGAAGTCGTTAGCAGGAAGCTGTTCGTTAAAAGCAGGACTTAAATTCATTGGCTGCACCTGAATCCGGAAACCGCTGATGTAAGGTTAAGATTGAGGTATAACTGTAATCCGCGAACAAGCTGAATTTTTGTTTCTTTTATCCTCCCGGAAAGTAAAAAAAGCAATAACCCGAATCTGCGAACATAAGGTACAAAACATTCCCTGAGTCATAGTGCCGGGATGGGGGAAAATGTCTCCCTCAGAAAATAAAATTTTCACCTTTTTATTACGGATCCCGCCTCAACCTTAACTCCAGTTTAAGAATCCCCTGATTCAGGCTTGAAATTATTGTAATTTAGCAAATGGTATCACCTTTCGCGATAGAGCGTATTTATTATTAATTAATATCCGGATATGTATCACAAATCAGGTTTTTCCGCCTTAGTTCTGCTTATGGTTATTGTTTTGCTGCAGGCATGCGGCAAAACAGACCGGATCACTGTGAAGCCGGCCAATTTCGGAGAACAGGCCGATCCTTACCAGGAGCTCGAGTTTGACTTCAGCCACGATCTGGCATCCGATACAATTTTTAACCGCTGGGACACGGCACGCTACCTGATTTTTGAGCCTGCTGTGCAGGGCCGCTACCGCTGGCTGTCGGCCTCTCGTTTGTCGTTTGTTCCTTCAGCCCCTCTGTCACCGAATACAGAATATAAAGTGCGCATTTCTGCTGCATTAATCTCCTTTTCGGGGAAGGCATTGAAACCGGCGGACGAAATACTCGGGTTTCACACTCCCTTTCTGTCGTTAGAGCGCACCCATGCATACTGGGGACTACATCCGGAAGATCCGCAGCAAATACAGCTGAGGGTTAACCTGGTTTTTAATTATCCCGTTGATCCCGCAAAGATACGCAGTTTTATCACCCTTAAATCCGGTGTTCAGACACTAGCCTATGACATTCTCACCCCGGCCGCCACCGAAGAAATGGAGCTGGCCGTTACTTTACTTCCGGAAGCCCTTTCGGGCAACGATCTGGAAGTTACGGCCGCAAAGGGACTCCAATGCGTGGGATCCGACCGTCCGCTGCCGGAGGCCCTGGTACTGGCTCTCTCCATTCCTCCCCGCGATCGCCTTGAAATTGCCGAAGCAAGAGGCACCTACGAGGAGGGTACCGGTGTAATTACAGTGTACACCTCTCAGCCTGTACGTCATGAGTCTCTTAAAGCCTGCATTCAGCTCAACCCCTCCCTGCCCTTTGAGGTTTCGGCAGCAGGCAGCGGTTTCAGAATACAGGGAGATTTTTCGGAAGGCACCGTTTACACTCTTAGCGTCTCCGGTAACCTCAGAGGCGTTTTTGGGCCGGAACTGGGCAACGATTTTACGCAGCAAGTTACCTTCGGCAATCTGAAACCTTACCTTGCCTTTACGGAACAGAACAGTTTCTACCTTACCCCTCACGGAGCACGCAACCTGGGAGTTCAGATTATCAGCATTCCCCGGATAAAAGTTACCGTTTTCCGCGTGTTCGAAAACAACATTCAACACTACCTGCGTTCCGGAAAGGAATGGAACTGGCATTACCAGGACGATAGTTACTACGAAAGCTATACCTATCCTATGGATGAAAACTCCGGGATGGTGGTTTCAACGCGGGAATACGAAACGAAGTCGCTTCCCCGAAAGGGCAACTTCCGCCTGCTGAATCTCAGCCCATCCGACCTGGAGGTGAATTCCGCCCGCAAAGGAATTTATCTGATACGGGCTGCTTCCGCAGAAAAGCCCTGGCTTGGCGATACGCAGCTGATTTCGGTATCCGATATAGGTTTGATCGTTAGGCAGGGAGCCGATGAGATATTTGTTGCCGCCCGCAGCATTGCCACAGCCCTGCCAATGTCGGGTGTAGAGTTGCGGTTTATCAGCCGCAACAATCAGGAGGTTCAGACACTCACCACCGGGTCCGATGGTACTGCCGTACTCCGGAATGTGAAACAGCTGGCAGAAGGTTTTACCCTCTCCATGATCTCTGCCCGGAAAGAAGATGATTTCAACGTATTGCTTTTCGACCGCTCGGAAGTGGAAACCAGCCGGTTCGACGTTGCCGGGAAGCGCACGGCCGGAATGAATTACGACGTTTTTATGTATGGCGACCGGACGCTTTACCGGCCCGGCGACTCCGTTTACGTTAATGCCATTGTGCGTACCCATGCCTGGGAAACCGTGGACGCACTCCCCGTTAAGTTCAGGGTTATTGCACCCGATGGAAGGGATTTTCTGTTGCGAAGGGATTTACTTGGGAACAACGGCTCGGCTCAGCTCGATTTTAAACTGCCCGTTTCTACTCTGACCGGTGGATATACCATTGAGTTGCTTGCCTCAAACGATGTGCTGATGGGGAGTTACAGGGTTCGGGCCGAGGACTTTATGCCCGACCGCATACGGGTGGATGTTTCTAAGAAAAAAAGAGTGTTCAGATCCGGAGAATTGCTGGAGGCTTCTGTTACTGCAACCAACCTGTTCGGACCTCCGGCAGCCGGTCGCAAGGTTGAAAACGAACTCCGCATCAGCCGATACTCCTTTCGTCCTCAGCAGTATGTCGATTATAACTTCGGGATTACCACGAAATCAGAACCCGTGCTCGGGAGTCAGGTGGCGGAAGGGATTACGGATGCCGATGGAAAATTTGTTCAGCGATTTGAGCTGCCCGGTATAACAGGTGCGGGAATCCTTGAGGGCGGACTTTATACCACTGTGTTTGACGAAACCGGAAGGCCGGTAAACCGCTATGCGAGTATTCAGATTCTTACCCAGGATTATATGCTTGGGATTCGGGAGCTGCCCGGCTGGGTCGGAATACAGAAGCCACTGGATATTAGCCTTATCGCACTGGGGCCGGATGAGAAAACGGTGAATGGCCGCGCCCGCGTAGAGGTTGTTCGCATCGATTGGGAAACGGTTCTTGAACGTAATTACGGACAAACGGCATACAGGTCGCAGCGACGCGAAAAAGTGGTGTTTTCGCGCGAAATCAATGTGCCGGCAGCGGGTGCAGTAATTTCCTACTCACCACCATCGGCCGGCGAATACCAGGTGCGTGTCAGCCTTCCCGGAATTCCGGCTTGGGTGACTTCAACCTTCTATGCCTGGAGCACCGGCAATCCGGGTAGTCCGGGCTTTTACGTTAACAGAGACGGAGAAGTAGGCATCGAAACCGATCGTGCCGGGTACCAGCCGGGCGATGTGGCCGCCATACTTTTCAAGGCTCCGTTTGACGGTGAGCTACTGGTGACCGTGGAGCAGGACAAGGTTCTGGAACATCACAGCCTGAAGGTGGTAAACGGAGGTGCAGCACTCAGGCTGAAAATCGGGGGGCAGCATATGCCCAATGCATATATTGGAGCAACACTCATCCGCCGTACCGATGGTTCCGGTATGCCGCTTACGGTGGCACACGGCTACAAAAGCATTGAGGTAACTCAGCCCTCACGAAAGCTCTATGTAAGCGTTCAGGCACCGGAAAAGAGCCGTTCCGGCGTCCGGCAGACCATAAAAGTTAAAACCCGTCCACATGCCGGTGTTACGATTGCAGTGGTCGACGAAGGCATCCTGCAGGTAAATGCCCAACCTTCACCCGACCCTTTCGCACATTTTTACGGAAAACGGGCACTGGAAGTCACCCCCTACGACCTTTTCGATGAACTCTATCCCGAATTGCTGCAAGGCAGCTCTTCTACCGGGGGCGACCGGGCGTTTGACCTGATGCGCAGACTTAATCCGCTGACGGCAAAACGGGTGGAGCTATTGTCGCGCTGGAGCGGCGTGCGTAAAGCCAATGCCTCCGGTGAAGCGACATTTGAGGTCTCCATACCGGCATTTTCAGGCTCGGTTCGGATTATGGCAGTTGCCTGGAAAGACAATCAGTTCGGTGCTGCTTCACGCAACTTAACCGTTGCCGATCCTCTGGTGATAAGCACATCACTACCCCGTTTTCTGAGCCCGGGCGACGAAGCCACCGTTGTTGTCAGCCTGTCAAATACCACCGGAAAATCGATAAAAGTAAAGCCTTCGGTGTCGGTAACGGGACCCGTGGAAGCCGGATCGTTTGAAAGCCATTCAATGGAAATTCCTGCCGGAGCCGAAGTACAGGCCACCTTCCCGCTAAGAGCAAAAAAAGAGACCGGTATTGCACAAATTACAGTGAATATGGCCGGGCAGTCCGAAACTTTCAGAGATAAAACCGAGATCGGCGTTCGCCCTGCTTCAGGGCTTGTAAAACATGCTGAGGCAGTTACGATTGCAGACGGCGGAAAGCGAACGTTTAAAGCACCTGCAGGGATTATTCAGGGCACGGTGCAGTCGAAACTGCTGCTCACGCAAAACCCTGCCGGACATTTTGCCCGCGAGCTTTCGGAATTGGTAAACTATCCCCACGGATGCCTGGAACAGACCATTTCGGCAGCCTTTCCCCAACTATACTATGCCGGTCTTTCGGCCCTGCTGATGCAGGATGGCAAAGCCGGTCGGCAGGTGGTGAACGATAACATAAGTCAGGCCATTCTTAAAATTGCATCCCTGCAACAGTACAACGGAGGCCTGGTTTCATGGCCTTCGGGCGGCGAAATCGACTGGTGGAGTACGGCTTATGCAGGGCATTTTCTTACGGAAGCTTCGCAGGCAGGTTATTCAACAAACCCTCAGGTTCTTAAAAACATACTTGGATATCTCACCGAAAAAGTAAAGCAGCGTCCGGAAACTACGAGCTATTATACATCCGGAAACGGCGGCCCCTGGCTAAAGCGCATACAACCCGCCCGCGAAATATTCTATTCACTGTATGTGCTGGCACTCAACGGCGAACAGCAGATGCCGGTGATGAACTATTACAAGGCCCGCCTGCAGGATCTGAGTTACGACTCCCGATACCTTCTGGCATGTACCTATGCGCTGGCAGGCGATATCCGCAACTTCAACCAGTTACTTCCTGCTTCCTGGGATCAGCGTGAAGAGCCCTTTGCAATGAGCGGCGGCAGCTACAGTTCGCCCGTACGCGACAGAGCCATATCACTATACACGCTTGTAAGCATCGATGCGAATCACCTTCAGGTGCCGCTGCTTGCGCATCAACTCGGAGAAATGTTGTCGGGTACCTCCTGGTTGTCGACACAGGAACGGGCGTTCTCGCTTCTTGCACTGGGCAAACTTGCCGTTGCAGGCAAGCCCGGGAATCTTACAGCCACCGTTAGCGTGAGCGACGGGAAAACATCCCGCTTCAGCGGAGAAGATCTGATTATAACAACGGATGGAAAGGATGCCTCAGTGGCAACATCAGGAAGCGGGAACCTTTACGCATACTATGAAGTTAGTGGTATCCCTGCTTCAGGTCCGCCAACCGATACCGACCGTGTACTGCAGGTCCGGCGCAGATTGCTGAGCCGCGACGGCGATCCTGTAAATCCGGCCAGAATATCGCAGCATGATCTGCTGGTTGTGGAGATTAGCCTGAGAACGACCGATAATACAAGCATTGAAAACGTAGTTGTTACCGATCTGCTCCCGGCCTGCTTTGAGGTAGAAAACACGCGCCTTACCGAAGACCGGAGACCGGCATGGATTGAGGAATATACTACGCCTGATTACATCGATGTGCGCGACGACCGGGTGAACCTGTTTACATTAGCCGGAGGCAGTTTTTCCAGGTTTTATTATCTGGTAAGGGTTACCGGCAGAGGAACGTTCGTGCATGGTCCGGTAAACGCCGAAGCCATGTATAACGGGCAGTATTATTCCACAAACGGAGCTTCAACGATAACAGTAAGATAAACGACTATGAACGCATTCGTAGCAATGATGGAGGAGTTCAGCTACTGGCTGGTATTATTCAGGCACAATCTGGCTTCGGTGCCGTGGTTGTGGTTTCTGGGATTCTGGATCGTGTATTATTTAATATTTGTACTGCTGCGGCGTCACAGAAACAATGAAAGGAGCATCTGGCATCCGGACTCTCCGCTCTGGCAGGGGCTTGTTGCCGGTTTGGTAACGGGAGCTTTCGGTGGGTTGTTCTATGCCCTGGCACCCCGCCTTACCATCGCCTGGCT
>OFEK01001283.1_pt1 | contig 17729 bp, 14 predicted proteins | sample 1521131 | NCBI WGS metagenome assembly OFEK01 (sample SAMN05720209, study PRJEB24109) | activated sludge metagenome | isolation source: Anaerobic digester | place: China | collected 2015-12-16
ATTCACGGCAATCTCGATGCCGGTCAGCTGATCAGCTTTTTGACGGCTCTCGTTGGTCTTTTTACGCCGATCAAGAACCTTTCGCGGATGAGTAATACCATTTCGCAGTCGGTTGGTGCGGGCGAACGCGTGTTCGAAATCATCGACGCCCATGTCGACGTCAAAGAACGCCCCGAAGCCCGCGAAATGACGACCTGCCGCGGCGAAGTCGAGTTTCGCAACGTCAGTTTTGCCTACAATCAGAATGAGCCGGTGCTGAGCAACGTCAGCATCAAGGTCGCTCCCGGTGAAGTCGTGGCACTGGTTGGCCCTTCCGGGGCCGGCAAAACGACTTTTATCAACCTGATCCCCAGGTTCTTCGACGTTTCTGACGGGGCGGTCATGATCGATGGCGCCGATGTTCGCGACCTGACCCTCAACAGTATGCGCCAGTTTATCGCCATGGTCCCCCAGGAAACGCTTCTGTTCTCAGGTACAATCGAAGATAATATCCGCTTCGGTCGGCTAAACGCCACTCACGACGAAATCGTCGAAGCGGCAAAGCTTGCCAACGCCCATGATTTCATCATGAGTCAGCCTGATGGTTACGACACGATGCTCGGTGAGCGCGGCGTCAACCTTTCCGGCGGTCAGGCCCAGCGCGTCGCCCTTTCGCGCGCGTTTCTGAAAGACCCGGGCATTCTGATTCTCGACGAAGCCACCAGTGCTCTCGATTCCGAGACCGAAAACCTGATCAAGGAATCGCTTAACCGCCTGATGGCCAATCGCACCACCTTCATGATCGCGCACCGGCTTTCAACCGTCGTTAAAGCCGATAAAATTCTCGTTCTGCAGCGCGGTCAGATTGTTGAAATCGGTTCACACAGCCAGCTTCTCGAAAAACAGGGGCTTTACTCGAATCTCTACAGATCACAGTATGCCGATCAGGTGAATCTATGACCAGAACCGCACAGAAACCGGAAACTGCCAGCCCGGCCGTCAGTCAGAACCGACCGACGCGCAGTGCCGCCATTTCCGCAGGCATTCGCCTTAAGTCCATGATTCTGTCCGGCCTTATCAGCACATTGAATTCGCTCGCCAGAATAAAATGCACGGGCTTTACAGACTTCTTGGATCGTAAAAAATTTGATCGCCCGGTTCTTGTTGTCAGCTGGCACGGAACGCTTCTTGTGCCTCTCTATTGTCTCAGAGGCCTCAAACTTGTTATCATGAGTTCACTGTCAGATGATGGCGAAATTATGGTAAAAGTGCTCAAACATTTTGGTTACTGCTCGGTTCGTGGCTCATCTTCGCGCGGCGGCATGCGGGGTCTGCTTGAAATGGTTAAAATGGTTAAAGGCGGCATGAACGCTGCTCTGACCGTTGACGGGCCACGCGGGCCCCGGCACGAAGTCAAACCGGGCATGGTGATGATTGCTCAGAAATCTGGCGGCTACATTCTGCCGGTCGGAGTTGCCTGTTCGCATAAGCTGACCGTAAACAGCTGGGATAAAACCGAAATCCCGCTGCCATTCAGTCGGGTGGTAATGCACAGCGGCCGACCGTTCGTCATCGATGCCGCGACCAGCGTTGAAGAGGGTTGCGAAATGATCAGGCAGAGCCTGTTCGAAAGTAACAGGCAGGCTGAAATCTATCTGAAATCTGGAAATACCTGTGAAGTCTGAACTGACCGGAAAGAAAAAACTGCTGATTGTAGCCGGAGAAACCTCTGGCGACTTTTACGCAGCATCATTGATCGACGTATTGAAAAAATACGGCGACTTCGAAATTTTCGCCGTTGGCGGTATTCAGACGCAGCAGCGCGATGTCACCATGCTTTGCGACAGCACCAACTGGGCGGCTATCGGTCTTTTCGAGGCAATAAAACAGGCCCCGCGTCTCTGCCTGGTTCTTTACCGGCTGAAAAAATTCCTGATGAAGAACCGGCCAGACCTGCTGCTCCTCGTCGACTACCCGGGCTTTAACATGCGCCTGGTGCATGCCGCGAACAAGCTCGGTATTCCGACTCTCTATTATTTCCCGCCCAGCAAGTTTGCTACCGATCCGGCCAGTGTCACCGACGCCGCCGGCAGTATCACACGGGTTGCCGCCAATTTTGCATCGACTTACGAAATCTACAAGGCCGCCGGTGCCAATGTCGAGTTTGTCGGGCACCCGCTTCTCGATCACGCCAAACCGGTGATGACCGCCGAAGAAACCTGCCGCAAATACGGCCTCGACCCGGCCCGCCCGGTTATCGGCCTCTGCCCGGGTTCTCGTCGCAGCGAACTTGGCCAGCTCCTGCCAATCATGCTGGCTGCCGGCAAAATCATCCATCAGCGCTATCCAGATTACCAGTTCATCGTGCCGGTTATCGCCACCGAAGGCCCGGAAGTATTCGGAGTCCAGAAATCCGACCTGCGGGAACAGCTCAAAGCCAGCGGTATTCCCGTAACCCTTGCCGAAGGCAAAATCTACGATGTCATGCGGCTCGCGAAAATCCTGTTGATCAGCTCCGGCACCGCAACCCTCGAAGCCACCTACGTCGGCACGCCGATGGTCATCTGTTATAAAGTTTCGGTTTTTACCGAAATTCAAGCCAGATTGTTCTACCGGTTGCCCAAGTTTATAGGGCTGCCGAACATAATTATCAACAGAATGGCTATTCCTGAACTGATTCAGCATGATCTGACGCCAGAAAATCTTGCTGCCAGAGCTTTTGATCTGCTCGAATCAACCGAAAAATACGAGCAGCAGAAAAAAGACTTCGCCGATGTCATCGCTCACCTCGGTGAGCCCGGGGCGCACGAAAAAGTCGCCGAGATGGTCGTCGATCTGCTGCGCGACCCGACACCCGGGAAGTAACCATGTCTGCAGTGCAGATTCTCAGAAAATCTGTTTTACTTTTCTCAAAAACTCTCTGCCAGCTGCCGGAAAAGGCTGCCGCCTCTCTGGCCGCCGGCGCCGGTCTCGCAGCCTGGCTGGCCTGGGGCAAGGAAAGACGCCGCATCGAAAGCTGCATCGACAGAGTTTATTTTCGCCTGAATCGCCAGATTCCAGCGCCAGTCGAGCTGATTGTCAGAAATGCCTTCGTGCACTTTTCTCTGGCAGTTTGTGAACTGCTGCGTTTTCCGACCCTGACCGCAGAAAACCTCGCGGCCCGCGTCGCTTTCAATGACCGTGAAAATGTCGACCAGGCCCTGGCAAAGGGCAGGGGCGTAATTCTCGCTCTGCCGCATATCGGCAACTGGGAAATCCTCGGCGCCGCGATTGCCCACGCGGGATATCGCCTCAATTCCTTTTATCTGGCTCAAAAAGAAGATGAACTCGGCGGGTTGCTCGATCATTTTCGCCAGTATTCCGGCATCATTCTGCATGACCGTGACCGCGGCGGCGTCAAAGCCCTGAAAGCGCTGCGGGCCGGCGAAATGCTCGGCATGATTGCCGATCAGGACGGCGCTAACAACGGCGTTTATATGGATTTTCTCGGGCACTGGGTCAGCATGCCGGCCGGGCCTGCCAACTGGAGCCTGAAGACCGGTGCGGCACTGGTGCCGTTGTTTTCTCTGCGTCAGGGGCACAGCTTTAATTATCGGGCCGTATTTCTACCGGCAATGGCAGAAGAAGAGCAGGGGAGTCATAACGAAAAAGTGGTTGCCCGCACGGTCAGACTGGCCCGCTGGATGGAAAACATCATTTTGACAGATCCAGACCAGTATCTCTGGTTTTACGACCGTTTCAAACCCAGACACGAAGCCTGGATAACCGCTGAAAAAAAGCGCGACGGCCAGATGTGGCACGGAATCCCCCGCTATGGCTCTTAGCAGAAAAGCTTTTCTGGCATTGCAGGCTTATCGCCTGCTGCACGGTTTCGCTGCCATGACCGGTGCCGCCGCCGCCCCGGTTCTCAGCCATTACAGCCGCCGTGTCAAAAACGGTTTCAAGGATTTTTTCGGTCAGGTTCAGACTGCGACCGGCCCGGTTCTCTGGGTACACGGCGTTTCGATGGGCGAGTCAATGGTAGCTGCCGGCTTTGTGACTGAATTGCGCAAAAAATTTCCGGCTTACCAGATTGCCTTTACTACGACCCATCCTGATGTTTATGCGAACATCTGCAAGCGCGGAATTGCTGATCTCACAGCCTTTTTCCCGCTCGACAACCTGGTTGCCATGCAGCGGGTCTTCGACCGCTGGCAGCCCAAAGCGGTGTTTGTAGCAGAAACAGACTTCTGGCCAGAATTTTCGTGGCAGTGTCGCAGTCGGAATATCCCTCTGATCTTGATCAACGGCCGCATCAGCGAAAAAATCGCCAGATTCTATCAGCAGTTCCCGGCTTTTGCTGAACTGGTTTTTCCGGCTTTTTCGCTGCTGGCAGTTCAGACTTCTGCCGACGCTGAGCGCCTTTTAAATCTTGGAGTAACCGCTGACCGGGTAAAAGTGCTTGGTAACATGAAGGCCGACCTGACACCGGCCGCCGCCGCTTCGCTCGAACCGTTCAGAAACTGGTTGGGGCCGCGTCGCTGCCTGGTGCTCGGCTCTTTGCATCCCTCTGAATTCGCGGTTCTGCAGCCGTCGCTGTCGCACTTTGCCGAAAGTGGCGTCGCCGTGATTATTGCACCGCGAAACCCGGCAAATTGCGACCCCTGGTTGAAAGAATTGCAGGGCGTCGGCCTTGCCACAGGCCTGCGCAGTGGTATCGATGCCGGGGCAGCTTCCGATATTCTTCTTCTCGACAGCATGGGTGAACTCGCAGCATTATACCGGCTTGCCGATGTGGCTTTCGTCGGCGGCTCGATCGATGCGGCTGTTGGCGGCCACAACCCGCTCGAAGTCATGCAGCAGCATGTTCCTCTGCTGATGGGGCCGAACTGTCGTAATTTTGCCGATATTGTCGAGCAGCTCAAGACTGCCGATGGCATCGAGATCGTTGCTGACGCCACCCAACTGCAGAATGCCGTTAAAAATCTGCTTGCCGACCAAAAACTTGCCGCTGCCAGGGTTGCGGCTGCCGATGCGGTATTTGCTGCAAGCAAAGGCTGCCTGCAACGAACCATGCAGGCCCTGAGTGAAATCGTCAGTCTCTGATTTTTCGCTTTGCCGGCCTCTCTGACCGGGCGTTTTATTGAAAACCCTGCCGTTCACATTTCTCGCTCACTTATTTTCTGCCGCGTTTTTGCCGATAGATAGGGTAGAGATTCAAAATAAGGAGATGCTTATGAATATGAACTGCAGCAATTGCCCTGACCGCGAGATTTGCTATAAATCCGGCAATAACACCGAAAATCCGCGCGATGCCAAATACCGTGAAGCTTATATGCGCGCCCTGCGCTGCCGCCGCCAACGCTTTGGTTGACTGACACCGGGCCAGGACTCTGAAACCAGAAAAGGGCAGAATTAAACTTTCTGCCCTTTTTTGTACACAATTTTGCTGGTTGTTGATTTAGATTCAGACGTGTTAGAATCATAGAAATGCCTTATAAGGAGTACCATAAGAGTATGAGAAAAGGTCTTGCCGTTCTTGGTTTAGCTCTTGCTGCCGCCCTTGGTTCAGGTAATCCGGCCGTTGCCGCCGAAGATACCTCAAGATATATCGTGCGCTTCGAACAGAAAGCCATGAAAAGCAAAAATCCGGCCCGCGATGAAGTGATCTCGCATCTGCAGCAGAGTCTGCGCAAGAATATGAGCGGCCTCAACAAGGTTGTTAAATCTCATAAAAGTGCCAGAATCACCCCTCTCTGGATCGCCAACGCCTTCGCCATCAACGCTTCAGCTGATGAAATCAAAAAGATTGCCGCCATGCCGAACGTGGCCGAAGTCACAAAATCCGAATATAAAATCTTTATCGATAAAGATATTAAAAAAGAAGCCGTAAAGAATAACCCCGCCGTTATTCAGTGGGGCGTTCAGAAAGTTCGCGCCCCCGAAGTCTGGCAGCAGTTCAAAATCGACGGCGCCGGCGTAATTGCAGGCGTTCTTGATACCGGTATCGACGGCAAACACCCCGCTTTTGCCGGCAAAATTCTCGCTTTCAAAGATTTTACCCCCGAAGCCGCAGTCGAACCGACTGATGGTCAGGGCCACGGCACTCACGTCAGCGGTTCGGTAGCCGGTTCTGACGGCGTTGGCGTTGCCCCGGGCGCCCGCCTGATCGTCGGCAGAGTTTTCGATACCAAGGGTGGTACTACCCAGGATATCCTTCTTGCCGCCATGCAGTGGATGCTCGACCCCGACGGAATCGCCGAAACCAATGATGGCCCGAAGCTCATCAACAATTCATGGGGTTCTAACGACTCAACCAACAAAACCTTCTGGGTTGCCGTGGAAAACTGGGTAAACGCCGGTATCCTTCCGGTATTTGCCGCAGGTAACAACGGCATGTGGGGCGGAAAAGTCGGAACTCCGGCGGCTTTCCCGCATTCATGGGCGGTCGCTGCTACCACCAAGACCGATACTCTTGCTTATTTCAGCAGCCAGGGCCCCGTTGCCTGGGATGGCGCCCCTCTCATGAAACCCGACATCGCCGCCCCCGGCGACCAGATCATTTCATGCGCCATTGGCGGTGGTCTGGTAAGCAACAGCGGCACCTCGATGGCCTGCCCGCACATGGCCGGCGTTGCCGCCCTGATGTACCAGGCTGACCCGACCCTCACCATCGAACAGGTTCGCCTGTTTGCCGAAGAAACCGCCAAAGACCTGGGCGCGCCCGGCAAAGACGGCAAATTCGGTTCTGGTCTGGTCGATGCCTATAAAGTTGTCGAAAAAATCCTCGCCAATTCAAACCTGGCAAGAGCTTTCGATGCTTATGAATCTGCCATCAAAGCTGAACGCGCTCTTATCGGTGTTCAGGCCGTGTCGCCTCTGGCTGAACCCCTTGCCAGATCGATCGTTGAACGCGCCTGCTCTCTCGATGAAGGTCAGTTCAGATCTCTGGTGATCACTGTCGCCCAGAATGGCGGAGAAGCTGCTGCCAGCCTGCTGAAAGATGCCGCCGCAGCCAGAACAGCCCGCGAACTGCACAAATAATCGAAACCAAAAACGGCCCGGGAAGCATCTGCTTTTCGGGCTCTTTTTATTTTCGCCGGAGTATTGACACCGGTCTCTAAATGCCGCATTATTGTGCCCGAATTTGACCGCGCAGGAGTTACCCGAATTGCAGGATTTCAGAGAATACGTCGACCGCAACATTGTAGTTTTCGATGGCGCCATGGGCACCCGCCTCTACGAAAAGGGTGTCTACATCAACCGCGTTTATGACGAGCTGAACCTCTCACAGCCCGCCCTTATCCAGGAAGTCCACCGCGAATACCTCGCCGCCGGTGCCATGGTTCTCGAAACCAACACTTTTGGCGCCAACCGCTTCAAGCTCGCTCCACACGGGCTGGCCGACAAGCTCGAAGTCATAAATTTTCAGGCCGCCAAGCTCGCCCGTGAAGTGGCTGGTGACAAGGCCTGGGTTGCCGGTTCGATCGGGCCGCTCGGCATCAGACTCGAACCCTGGGGCAAGACTTCGGTAGAAGAGGCTGAAGCCGCCTTTTCTGAACAGGCAAAAGGCCTGCTCGCCGGTGGCGTCGACATTTTTATTCTCGAAACCTTTTACGACCTCAACGAAATTCATCAGGCGATCATCGCTGTCCGCAAACTGACCGACAAGCCGATCATAGCTTCAATGACTATCAACGAAGACGGCAACGCTCTTTACGGCACCTCCGTCGACGTCTTTACCCCGAAACTCGAAATGTGGGGCGCCGACGTGATTGGCCTCAACTGCTCAGTTGGCCCGAAAACCATGTTCGATGCCATGGAAAAAATGCGCGCCCTGACCACGCTGCATCTGATCGCGCAGCCGAACGCCGGCCTTCCCAAGGTTGTCGACGGTCGCATGATCTATCTCTGCAACCCAGAATACTTCGGGGAATACGCCCGCCGCTTCATTCAGCTCGGTGTACGCATTGTGGGCGGCTGCTGCGGCACTACTCCCGAACACATCAAATGGGTTGCCAACGCTGCCAGATCACTCACTCCCGGCGGCAAAAAAGAAATTTTTCAGGATCTCAAGAAGAAAGATGAGCACGTCGAAAATATCGAAATCGTCGAGATCGATAATAAATCGGCGCTTGGCGCAAAACTTGCCGCCAAAAAATTCATCGTTACCGCCGAACTGACGCCACCGAAAGGCTGCGAAGCCGAATCGGTGATTCAGCGCGCCCGCCAGCTCAAGGATGCCGGCATCGATGCCATCAATATCCCCGATGGCCCGCGCGCTTCAGCCCGCCTGAGCCCTCTTGCCATGGCGATGCTGATCGAACAGAACGTCGGTATTGAGACTATTCTGCATTACTGCTGCCGCGACCGTAATATTCTTGGCATCCAGTCAGACCTGCTCGGTGCCTATGCCCTCGGCCTGCGCAATATTCTCGCCATCACCGGCGATCCGCCGAAAGTCGGCAATTATCCGCAGGCAACCGCCGTTTTCGATATCGATTCGATCGGTCTGGTCAACGTAATTCACCGCCTGAACCACGGTCGCGATCTGGGCAACAATCCGATCGGCAAGCCAACTGGCTTTGTCTGCGGCGTTGGCGCCAATCCCGGCGCCATCGATCTCGATCTCGAAGTCAGCCGCTTCGAGTGGAAAGTCGATGCCGGAGCCGAATACGCTATTACTCAGCCGGTTTTCGATACCGACCTGCTCGAAAGGTTTCTAGAACGCATCAGCCATGTGCGTATTCCGATTTTTGCCGGTATCTGGCCGCTGGTCAGCCTGAAAAATGCAGAATTCATGAACAACGAAGTGCCCGGCGCTTCTGTTCCCGAAAATCTGATGAACCGTTTGCGCAAGGCAGGCGGTGTCGAGGCGCAGCGCGAAGAGGGCATTCTCATTGCCCGTGAAGCTCTCGAAAGAGTGCGCCCGATGGTGGACGGAGTGCAGGTAAGTGTGCCCCTTGGCCGTGTCGAAAGTGTTCTCAAAGTTATCGAAGTCTTGAACCGCTGATGGAGAACCTGATGAAACCAGTTACAGTTGAAGAATTCAAAAAGCTGCTGCAGCAGGGGGTGCTGATTTATGACGGCGCCATGGGCACCAATCTGCAGGTGCAGGGGCTCAAGCCCGAAAATTATGGTGGACGCGAAGGCTGCAGTGAAGCTTTGAATCTTTTCTGCCCCGAAGCGGTTATAAAGGTTCACAAGGCTTTTCTGGCCGCCGGCTGTCAGGTTATCGAGACCAATACCTTTGGTGCGACCCGTATCACCCTCAAAGAATATCAACTCGAGGACCGCGTTGCCGAAATCAACCGGCGTGCCGTTGAAATGGCGCGCGAAGCCATCGACGCGGTGCCAACCGCCTATCATCCCCTGATTGCCGGTTCGATCGGGCCGACCTCGATGCTGCCTTCTCTCGGTAACATTACTTTTGATGACATGGCGGCCGCTTACACCGAGCAGATGAGCGCTCTGCTCGATGCCGGCGTCGATATCTTCCAGATCGAAACCTGCCAGGATCTGCTGCAGATCAAGTGCGCGCTCTATGCCGCCGAATCTCTTTTTAAAGCACGTGGTTCACGCTGCCCGGTAGTGGTTTCGGTCACCCTCGAACCGTCTGGCAACATGCTGGTCGGCAGTGATATCAGCGCCATTACCGCCGCTCTCGAACCCTACGATTTTATAGACGTTCTCAGTATCAACTGTGCCACCGGCCCCCTCGAAATGGTGCGGCATGTGGCACACCTCGCCGAATACTGGCCCCGCGCCGTCGGCGTCATGCCGAATGCCGGTCTGCCCGAAAATGTTGATGGCAAGCCATTTTACCGCATGACTCCCGAAGAATTTGCCTCTTTCCATAAGCGTTTCGTCTCCGACTACGGGGTGAATGTAATTGGCGGCTGCTGTGGCACCAGACCAGAGCACCTTGCCGAAGTTGTCAAACAGGTGAGCGGTCTCAAGCCGGCACCAAGACAGGTTAAAAAACAGGCAATGGCGGCCAGTCTTTTTTCTGGCGTTGCCCTGCGGCAAAATCCGGCGCCGGCACTGATCGGCGAACGCACCAATGCCAACGGTGCCCGTCAGTTCCGTGACCTGCTCGAAGCCGAAGACTTTGCCGGCATGACCGCAATGGGCCGCGAACAGGCCCGGGGTGGGGCGCATCTTGTCGACCTTTGCGTCGCTTTTGTCGGCCGTGATGAAGTTGCCGATATGCAGCGCCTGGTGCCGATGTTCGCCACTCAGGTCAATCTGCCGCTCGTTATCGATTCTACCTCGCCGGCAGCCATTGAGGCCGCTCTTAAAAGCCACGGTGGCCGCTGCGTCATCAATTCGGTCAATCTTGAAGACGGTGGCGCCCGCCTGCGCGCCATTGCCGACATGGCCCGCCGCTTCGGCGCCGCTCTCATCTGCCTGACCATCGATGAAGAAGGTATGGCAAAAACCGCCGAAAAGAAGCTTGCAGTCGCGAAAAGAATCAGAGATATTCTCAGTCGCGAATTTGGCTTTCGTGACTCAGACCTGATCTTCGACCCGCTGACCTTTACCGTTGCCAGTGGCGATGCCGAATTGCGAAGCTCTGCCGCCGAAACTCTCAAGGCGCTTGGCATGATTCGTGACCAGATGCCCAAAGCGAATACCATTCTCGGAGTCAGCAACGTTTCGTTCGGGCTCAAACAGTCGGCCCGCGAAATTCTTAACAGCGTTTTTCTGGCAGAAGCCGTTCAGAACGGCCTGACCTGTGCAATTGTCAACCCGACCCGCATTATTCCGATGTTTTCCATACCAGAAACCGAGAAAAAGCTGGCTCTCGATCTGATCTACAACCCCCGCAATGACGGCAGTGAGCTGACCGCTTACATGCAGGCCTTCGCCGACCGCAGTGAAAGCCTGTTTAAAAAGGATCTCAGCACTCTGCCGCCGGTCGAAAGGCTTGCCGAAAAAGTCATCGAAGGCGATTCTTCGAGCCTCGAACCGCTTGTCGACGAGCTGCGCCAGACATTGCGTCCCGAACAGATCATCAACGAAATTCTGCTGCCGGCCATGAAAAAAGTCGGTGAATATTTCGGCTCGGGCCGCCTGCAGCTGCCATTCGTTCTGCAGTCTGCCGAAGTGGTTAAAAAGACGGTAACCTGCCTCGAACCGCACATGGAAAAGAAACCGGCCGACCCTGACCGTAAAATGATTCTCGCCACCGTTGCCGGTGATGTTCACGATATTGGCAAGAACCTCGTCAATATCATGCTGTCGAACAATGGTTTCAGTGTAGTTGACCTGGGTATCAAGGTAGATATCGACGCGATGATAAGGGCGGCCCGCGAACACAATGCCGGAGTAATCGGCATGAGCGGCCTGCTGGTGCGCTCGACCCAGATAATGAAAGAAAACCTTGAAGAGCTTAACCGGCGCGATTTCCTGCCCGCCGTAATTCTCGGCGGGGCCGCTCTGACGCCGGAATACGTCGAAAACGATCTAAAGCCCATATACAGAGGCAAGGTCTTTTATGCCCGCGATGCGGTCGACTCGATTAAAATCATGCAGAGTCTGCTCGATGGCGCTGAATATTCGCGTGAAAGCGGCGTGAAGGTGCCTGCTTCTGCCATGAAAAAAGCGCGACAGAATACTTCGGTCGACGTCGAGAGCGCCGGAAAAGCAAACCGGCATCAGTTCATGGTTGATCATCAGATCCCCAGAGCGCCTTTTTACGACAGTCACCTGCTTGACATCGCCTCAACCGACCTTTTCAGCCTGCTTTCGCACAAGGTGCTTTTCGAAGGTCGCTGGGGCTTTAAAAAAGGCTCCATGACCGAAACCGAGTATCAGAACCTCATCGAGACAAAGGCGCGCCCGGCCTTGAATCAGATAATAGATTTTGACCGCCAGCATGCAGTTCTCGATAACAAGGCGGTATACGGTTATTTCCGTTGCCGGGCCAGCGGCAACCGCATAAAAATCATCGATGAAGCCGGCATAACTATCGGCGAATTCAGCTTTCCGCGCCAGAGCCGGGCGCCATTTCTCTGTCTCTCAGACTTTATCAGTGAAGGCGAAGACGACCTGATCGCTCTCTGGGCTGTAACCGTCGGTGATCGCATCATTCAGGCCGAAAAGTCGCTTTATGCGCAGAACCGCTATCTCGATTATCATCTGCTGCATGGCCTGGGCGCCGAACTGGCCGACTGTGCCGCCGTGCATGTACACCGGCATATTCATCGCGAATTGTTCCCGCAGCTGCCGTTGACCGGCGAACAGCCATCAGGCTACCGCTATTCATTCGGTTACCCGGCCTGCCCGGATCTCAACGCCCAGCGCGAGTTGATGAACATTCTCAAGGCTCAGAGAATCGGTGTCAGTCTGACCGAACTGAATCAGATGGTGCCGGAACTCTCTGTTTCCGGTTTTATTCTCTTCAATCGTCACGCCCGTTATTTCGTACCCTGAGACGCGAGACAAGGCAAAAATGGCAAAAAAAACGCTCACACCCAGTCTGATCGAGATGCTGGCAAAGCCAGCCGAGATTTTTGCCGGAATCATGCCGCCCGGTCGGCAGCTTTTCGCGGCAAGAATCTGCCTGCGTCGCTGCCACAAACTCGATGCCCCTGAGCTGATGAGTTTGTACAGAAAAAACCGGATTTTTCTGAATACCTGGCTGCAGCCTCAGCCAGAGATGCTGCGCATCGAGAATTTTCAGAAAATGATTGCCGAAGAACACCGCATGGCCCGCCGCGGCGAAAGGCTCGACCTCGGTATTTTCAATATTGCCGACAATGCTCTGATCGGTCGTGTTGCTCTGCACTCCGTCGATTACGGCATCCAGCGTTCTGCCGGCCTTTCTTACTGGCTCGACGAAGCTCATACCGGCAAAGGTCTCATCAGAGAGGCTCTGGCCACCCTGGTTTCTTTTGCCTTTGAAGAAGCCTGTCTGCACCGAGTCTGGCTCAATATCTCGGTTGAAAATCAGCCATCTCTGGCGGTTGCCCGTCGACTCGGCTTCAAAAAAGAGGGCACTTTGCGTCAGAGTCTGTTTATTAACGGCGCCTGGCGCGATTCACAGCTGTTTTCGCTGCTCGAAGACGACTACGACTCTCTTGCCGACATCTGGATAAAGAACCGCTTCCTCGGCGCCTGAGGCCATTGACGGCATATCGTGTATAAGGCATTCTTATATGCGGTCTAACCGGTTTATCTCTGTTTAAATGGTAAAATGAGAATAAAAAAAGGCTGTTTCACGGTTATGTGAAACAGCCTTTTTTAATGACTGAAAATCAGTTTGCGGTCAGGGCGCGAGCCTTTTTGCGTCTGGTCTGCGGATAGGCAGAAGCGGGCATCTTGACGCTGAACAGCATTTCTTCTGGAGCATCCGGGTAGATGGCTCTGAAAACCAGCTGGTCGCCGGCTGCGGTGGTGATTGCCAGGCCGCCGCCCTTGCTGTAACCGTATGACGGAGTCATGCCGATATCGATGGCCACAAGGCGGTCGTCTTTGGCGATGATTTTACCCTTCTGGCCCAGCGCTTCGGTAGTGTGGCCGAAAACTACGCCCATAATGCCAAGAGCTTTGAGCCCCTGTTCGACCAGTTGGTCGTTTTTCCACCAGTCGCGGTTCCAGAGAACGCTGTCGTGGTTCATGAAAATGCCTTTTTTGAAATCGCCACGGTCGATGTCGTCTTTATAATCAGCAGCCAGGGTCGATCTGGTAACCGGTTTGTTTGCCAGCCCGCCATGCACGAACATGAAACCGTTGACGACGGCGAAAAGCGGCCGATTGCGAATCCAGCGGCCATAAACGCCATTTTCAGAGATGGCCTGATGAAAATCGAGGCCGTCACGGGTGAAAGAATCAATGGTGTTCTGATAATGCTGCTTTTTGTGCGAAGTCAGAGTTTTAGCCCATTCTTCGACCTGTCCGTTGAGCAGCATCACTTCATGGTTGCCCAGAGTGACGATTACTTTGCCGCCGGCCTTTTCAGCCTGCATCTGCAGGTCCATGACCGCATCGTAGGTCTGCTTGCTGTGCAAACCGCGGTCGGTCAGGTCGCCGGTGAGAATCAGAATCGCGTCTTCACCCTGCCAGGTGAATCTGAAAGAGTCGTTAGAAGTTCTGGTCGCAACTTTCAGCGCACCGAGAGCAGCTGCGAACTGATCAAAAGCGCCATGCACATCGCCAACCGCGTAAACCCGCGAAGCACCGGTGATTTCGAGATATGCGGGGTATTTTTCCCAGTCACGGCCTGCGGCCGACAACACCGAAGCGGCCACGACGAAAAACAGCAAAAAGGCGATAAAACGAATTCTCTGCATTCCTGTCTCCTTGTTACCAGACATTGTAATTGTCGGTTTTTACCCCTTTGGGGTAGAAATAAATGATACGTGAGGGAATATCGACGCCCCAGTCGCGGCCAGACTTCATCGCGATGATGTCGAGAAGCTCGTCGAGGGTGATGTCTTCTTCTTCGACATTGATCTTGAAACCCTCTTCGCCTTCAGTCAGGCCCTGAATCTGGAACACGTCGTCCGCTTCCTTGCCATAGGTCTCGACCGCATGTTTCAGCAGGGTTGCGCCGTCGTAATCCTGGGCCTGCCAGGTTTTCATGACCATGAAAATCGCCGAGCTCGTGTCTTTGGGGAACACCGGCAGTGTCGCGCCCGCGCCAGAATCGCTGCTGACCGGAACTTCCGGCGGCGGTGGCGGCGGCAGAAGATCGTCTATCTGCTCGCCAGATGAAATGGTTACCTCGTCGGGCGGGGTGGGGAAGTTGCCTGCGGGAATCTCGGTCGGCTCCGGTTTTGGTGGCTCGATGGTAATCAGAGGCTTATCCGCCGGCTTCGCCGTTTCGGTTGCGACTGCGGTCGACTGTGGCTTTGGTTCCGGCTTGTCCGGTTTAATTTTGGTCGGAAGATTTATCAGAACTTCGCTTCCCTGCTGGGCAGGTTTGCCCTGACCTGTGTTCTGTTGCGTCTGCGGATTTGCCGGCTTGATATTGACCGCTGCCGAGGCTTTTTCGATTTCTTTTTTGCCGGGCATCGGAATAATCAGCCCCATATCCTGCGAAAAAACCGGTAAAGCACCCGCCGCCATCATCATGGCAAGCACTGCGGCGCCGGTTTTAATTTTTCTCATTTTCTCATGCATCTGCATGCTCCTGAAAGGGTGCGAATTGAACTGTATTCATTAATTATAAGCGATTAAAATCTAAATAGTAAGGTCATTTTTTGATCATCGGTACAAATCTCACCGGCAGATCCTCTTCCTGTTCGATTTTTCCGTCTTTTTTGCGCAGAATCACCAGTCTTTGCGAAAAAGCTCCACCCAGCGGCAGAATCATGCGGCCGCCTTCGGCAAGCTGTTCAACAAGTTTTTCTGGCAGTTCACGGGGTGCGCAGGTTACTATGATTACCGAAAAAGGCGCGTATTCGGCCCAACCCTGATAACCATCGCCACATTTCACGCGGCAGGCGTAGCCAGTTGCCTTGAGAATGTCGATGGCGTGCGAAGCGAGTTCCGGCACGATTTCTATGCTGTACACATCGGCTCCAAGCTCGGCCAGAACCGCCGCCTGGTATCCAGACCCGGTGCCGATTTCCAGAACCTTTTCGCCTTTGGCCAGATGCATGCGCTCGGTCATGTAGGCAACGATGTATGGTTGTGAGATGGTCTGGTCATGGCCGATCGGCAGCGGATGATCACCATAGGCCGCCGAGGTCATATAGCCCGCCGGCAGAAAGCGGTGCCTTGGAACTTTTCCCATAGCTGCGAGAACCTTCTGGTCGGTTACGCCATAGGCAACCAGCTGCTCAACCATCGATCTGCGGGCTTCTTCCATGTCGTTGGCCTCCGTTGATGTTTCCTGGCCCGTGCAACTTGCCGGGCTGGTGAAAAACCAGAACGCCGTCAGGCAGAGAACCAGGTTCAGACGCGGTTTCCTCATTGCTTTCTCCGTTGCTGTTTTTCTCTTGTCTTAATTTTATCAGATCCGGCAAATTTCTTCACTCACCCCGCTTGCAGCTGCTATAATGGCCCTATGAACGATTTTTTCTTTTCTTTTGGTGAAAAAACGGTTTCTGGTCGTATCCAGAACCGCTATAAGCGCTTTCTGGCCGACATCACTCTCGATGATGGTCGTCTGGTCGTCGCCCACGTGCCGAACAGCGGTAGTATGACTACCTGCTGGTGCCCGGGCGCGCGGGTGACTCTTACCGAGCACCCCGATGATGGCGCGCGCAAATTGCTCTACACCCTGCAGGCTGTTGAAATGCCCGATGGCTGGGTCGGCGTCAATACGATGAACCCGAATCGGGCTGTTGCTGGCGCTCTCGCCGCCGGCATGTTTCCTGAGCTGCAGGGGTATGACTTTCTGCAGACCGAAGTGAAGGCGGGAAAAAGCCGCTTTGATCTCTGCCTGTTCAATGAGTCTGCTTCTGTCGACGCATCTCTGCTGCAGCTGAAGCCTGAACGGGCTGAAAAGCTGAGATGTAATGGCAGGCCATCGCCAGGCACGCCTTCGATCGCAGTGATAGAGATAAAGAATGCCACGATGCGCAGAGACAATGGCGTAATTTTTCCTGATGCGGTGACTGAAAGGGGCAGCAAACATCTGCATCACCTTATTGAACTTCGCAAAGCCGGTCTTCGCGCGATAATGCTGTTTTTTGCCGGGCGAAGTCATACAAGCTGGGTTTCGCCTGCCGACGAAATCGACCGGGCGTATGGCGGTGCTCTGCGTGCGGCCATAAGCGCCGGGGTCGAGGCAATGGCCATCAAGGTCGAGGTTTCTGCCATCGGTATGAAAATAGTCGGAACCCTTCCGGTAATCGCTGGCTGAGATATTTGCCATTCAGTTTTGATTGTGTTAAACTTCGCACAATTAGAATCCGTAAGGAGATAAAGTTGAATATGCAGAAACTTTTCAGGTTGTTGATCGTTGCAGCTCTGATGGCAGGGGTTACTTTTGTCGGATACGCCGCAGACACCAAAGTGCCGACCAGCATGGTCACCATTGGTGAAGGCGATGAAACTCTCGAGTCAGAAGTAGAACTGAAAATCGGCGACGTTGCCCCCGATTTTTCACTGCCGAACCTCTCTACCGATAAAATGGAGCACCTCAAAGATTACCTCGGCAAGCCGATCGTGCTTTTCTTCATTCAGAGCGCCTGCTATTCATGTCTCCAGGAAGCGAAAGCCCTCCAGGAACTGAAAGCCAAACATGGCGACAAGGTTAATGTCATTGCCGTTGGCGTCGACCTGCTTGGTAAACCGATGCTGGTTTCATGGGCCGCTCACAATAACATCAACTATCCGGTTCTGCTTGACCCGATCTTTTCGGTTCCTGAAAAATACGGTTTTTCTTACACTCCGAGTTCTGTAATCATCGATAAAGATGGCAAAATCGTCTTTATTCACGCTGGCTATCGCCCCGCCGACGCCAAGCTTTTTGAAGACAAGGTCCAGGAACTTCTCAAGTAATTTTTTTTGCTTTCTCAACCGTGCGGGTGAAGTTATGCTTCACCCGCTTTGGTTTTTAGGGTCAGCTTGAGAAATCGCGACTTGTTATTGTCACCACAAAACTGCTGTACCTTGATGTGGTTTGATGAATAAATCAGGTGGATGAAAATCTGTAATATGCATCTGATGCAGAATCCCCTGAAAAGCCAAAAAAGATAAATTTTTCGGTACATTTTAGTTGACCTTACGATGCGAATCTGGTAAATTAGCTGAACCCTCAAGCGAGGGTACCGCGAAAGCGGCCAGAACATTCAAAATCAAATCTTAATCGC
>OFEK01001285.1_pt1 | contig 17692 bp, 13 predicted proteins | sample 1521131 | NCBI WGS metagenome assembly OFEK01 (sample SAMN05720209, study PRJEB24109) | activated sludge metagenome | isolation source: Anaerobic digester | place: China | collected 2015-12-16
TAGTGGTTTGTTGGGATTATAAAAACGAAGTTGAGCAGAACAATCGGAGATACTGTAGCAAACAAAAACTATATAAAGCATTCAAAAATACAGAATTTATCTAACATAGCGGGGTAGGGCAGTCAGGAGTGCCCGCCGGGCTCATAACCCGGAGGTCGGTAGTTCAAATCTACCTCCCGCTAATTTTTCTAATTATAATATAGACTATGAATACTCTGACACTCGCAATAAAGAATATCTCTTTAAGAAAAAGCTATGAAGAGGGAAAATATATTGGTATTTCCCCTTTTCCCTCTCTGATTCAAGTATACTTTTGCTTTTTTTCTCTTTTTATGATCCACTAGACATTAAGACGCAGAATATATAAAGATAAACAATATACTTATTTATGAATGGAAGATAGAGATAAGTTAGTCGTTTTTCAAGATAAGAAAATCAGACGAATCTGGCATAATGAAGAGTGGTATTTTTCAGTTATTGATGTAGTTCAGGTTCTAACGGATAGCAATAATCCAAGAAACTATTGGTCTATGCTTAAAAAAAGAGAATCTGAATACGGTATTGAACTATCCACAAATTGTGTACAGTTGAAATTAGTGGCATCAGCAAATTGTTATATTCATAATTTCTTCGTACAAGTCTTTAAGAAAAAGCTATGAAGAGGGAAAATATATTGGTATCTCCCCTTTTCCCTCTCTGATTCAAGTATACTTAGATATTATTATCTTAAAAGACATATAAATGTTTTGAGCCTGAATTCCTGATTTTTTTAGATTTTTTCATATAATTATCCAATTAAAAGAATTTCTTTATCTCTTTTTTTTAAAAAAACGTAATTTTTCTAATTCGCATAATTTATATATTAAGTTACGTTTGTTCTAATCAAGATGATAATCTGTGGAATTGATGAAGCTGGAAGAGGGCCTGCAATTGGTCCAATGGTTCTTTGTGGGTTTTGCATTGAAGAGAAAGATGAGCATAAACTCCTTGATTTAGGCGCTAAGGATTCAAAGCTTTTATCGCCTAAAAAAAGAGAAGAACTTTTCTCAATACTTAAAAAAATGGCCATTAAATATGATGTAGTAGTATTATCCCCTAAAGAGATAGACTATGCACTCAACGACCCAACATTAAATCTCAATTGGCTTGAAGCAATTGCAAGTGCAAAGATAGTTAACAAACTTACCCCAGATAAGCTAATTATAGATCTTCCAAGCAACAATAAAAATGCTTATGTAAACTATCTAAAAAAGCTCTTAATTAAAGAACCAATAATCGTTGCAGAACATAAAGCAGATGCAAATTACCCAAGTGTTTCTGCAGCATCAATAATTGCCAAAGTTAACAGGGATAAAGAGATTGAAAAAATTAAAAAATTGGTTGGAGTTGATTTTGGTTCAGGATATCCAAGCGACCCAAAAACAATAGATTTTCTTAAAAATAACTTCAAAAAATACCCTGAAATATTCAGGAAAACCTGGGCATGCTTCAAAAAGCTAAATAACAAAGAAACGCAATCTAAACTTCTTAAATTCTAAGGGAGCGTTCTAAACTTTGTATTTACAAGCCCCCATTCTACAAACATTAAAGATAGAGCAAAGAATATGAGAACTGCTGATAAGTCTAATGGTACTTTTTCTGTATTTATCTGAGCAATCTCTCTAAATGCAAGTTGGAGATTTTCTGAAGAGTCAGCAAGGAAATATTTACCTTCTGTTTTCTCAGCAATATTTTTGAGCTCATCTTCTGCAAGTTGAGATAATCCGCCCTGTATAAAAGTCCCACCCTCTTTAGTTCCTATTCCGATAGTATGCACAGTTATTTTTCTATTCATTGCATAAGAGATGGCTCTTTCTACTGGTGCTCCAACATTACTTTGACCATCACTCAAAAGTATTACAACCCCTGGTTTATTGGAGTTCATTGGAAGAATATTTATTGAGGTATAAATCGCCTGACCTAGGTCTGTTCCTGCAACCTGCAAAATTCTTAACTTTCTTATTTCATCTTTTAGTTCAGTTATCATCTCTGTGACTGGAGAAATCATAATTGAAGTCCCTGAGAATTGAACAAGCCCAACATTACTATTATAGGTTATAAGATCCAAAAAACCAATAGCTGAATCTTTTGCAACACTAAATCTATCTGGAGCTAAATCTGTTGCAAGCATACTGCTTGATGAATCTATTGCTATTACATAATCAAACCTGCTTGCCTTTCCTTCATACCAAACAACCATCCCTGATATTGAGAGTATAATCATTGTAAGAATCAAAAGCCTTGATATCAAAAGCATTATATTTTTCGATACCAAATGAGAATGTACTATTCCATGTTCTCCAGTAGATACAACCCTTTCAAGTGCTTCAAAGTTTGCAAAACGCATTGCTCTTTTTCTTACAAATCGCAAAACAAAAAGATGGGTTATAGCTAATAGGGGTATACTTATTAAAAACCAAAGATACTGAGGATAATTAAATATTATTTCCATTTTCTTTTCATTTATTTTTTAGATCTTGAATAAAAAAAGTTTCTAAGAGCCTTATCATATGGTTGAGTTGTAGATATCTCAAATGTGTCAATACCTCTTTTTTTAAGTACTGTTTTTATTTCGCTCTTTATCTGCTTTGCGACTGCATTATATCTTTGGGAGATATCATTTGGATCAACATAAAGCTGTTTTGGGGAGTATGGATCACCTGCAACCACCTTTATTTTTTCAGGAGGCATAAAATCATCCCTTGGATCCCTTGTGATCATCGCAATCACTTCGTTATTATAATTAAGTGCAGAAAGCTTTCGTTCCCAATCTGTTGGAAGACCTATAAAATCTGAGACAAAAATCAAGATTGAGTTTTTTGGGATTTTATTATTTACAAAATTAACGCAATTTGCCAAATCAAAAAGACCATCGTAATTCTTTGCTAAAGATAGCATCTTTACCATCTTAAAATACTGCTCACTTCCTTGATTTGGCATCAAAAATGCCTTTATTTGATCAGAAAACATAACAAGTCCAACACTATCTCCCGCCTCAATTGAAGCAAATGCTAAAGATGAAATTAATTCCGCTGCATACTCACATTTTAATTTCTCATGTGAAGAAAAACACATGCTTGCACTAACATCAAACAAATATACAATATTTACATTTCTTTCTTCTTTAAATACCTTAATCAAAAGACTATTTGACCTAAGTGTCGCTTTCCAATCAATTAACTGAGCATCATCTTGCTGGGTGTAATCCCTATATCCGTCAAAATCAAGCCCTTGTCCCTTGAAAAGTGAACTATAAGAACCAGATAGATTTCCAGCAGAGCCTCTCTTAGAATACAAATCAATCTTTCTTAATTCAGGTGTTAGATTTACATTAATAGATGTAAGCATTTAAAATACCCCTTTTTGATTATGGGACAGGAATCTTTGAGAGAATCTCATCAATCACATCAAATGAATCAATATTCTCAGAGCTCCCCTCATAATTAATCGATACCCTGTGATTAAGAACATGAGGCGCTACAAACTTTACATTCTGAGGAGTGACAAAATTTCTTCCGTTAAGCAGTGCATGCGCTTTTGATGCAACATATATTCCTATTGAAGCCCTTGGAGATGATCCCCACTGGATATATTTTCCAGAATCAATCTTATACCTTGATGGATTTCTTGTTGAATCAACTATTTTTACAATATACTCAGAAATTCTCTCATCAACATATACCCTTTTAACAACGTCTTGCATCTCAAGTATTGTATCTGTGGAGAGGATTGGATTTAAAGATAAATTCTCAAATTTTGTTGTTGTCATATTAGTAGTAAGAACCTTAATTTCATCTTGTAGTGACGGATAAGAAATAAAGAGCTTAAACAAAAACCTATCCATCTGAGCCTCAGGAAGCGGATAAGTCCCAACATTCTCAATTGGATTTTGAGTAGCCAATACAAAAAAAGGCAGTGGTAATGGAAAAGTCTCCTTACCAATTGTTGCCTGTTTCTCCTGCATAGACTCTAAAAGAGCAGACTGCACCTTTGGTGGTGCTCTATTTATCTCATCTGCTAACACAAAGTTAGAAAATACTGGACCCTTAAGTACATAAAAGCCTCTTCCTTTCTCATAAGAAGTAAGCCCTACTATATCAGTAGGCAAAAGGTCTGGAGTAAACTGAATTCTTGAGAATTTACAACCCATCACAACCGCAATTGTTCTCATGATAAGAGTCTTTGCAACACCCGGTACACCCTCTAATAGTATATTACCATTAGAAAGTATTGCTGAGATAATAAGCTCTATTACTTTTTCTTGTCCCATAACCACCTTTGCAATCTCTTTTTTAGTTAAATCCAATTTTTTTGTGTGGTTATTTATTTCGGCCTGAGTTAGGGTAGGATTCATTCAAGAGTATTTCTAAATTAATCTAATATAAAAGTTAGTAACTACTCTTAAATTAATATATAAATACAAAAGTTATAAAAACAATGGATTTTAAGAGAATATATATGGATTCAAAGCCCTTGCTTCAAAAAAAGAACATATTTGAATGTGACACAGAAATAGCTGATAAGTTAAGACGACTTAAAAGAAAGATTCCAAAAATGAATAGAGAGGATTGGCTAATAACACTTATTAAACAAATCGAGGAATTTTATTCAAAAGCCTTCAATATGGACTATAAATTTACCCTTAATGAAGTAAACGAGAAAATTAAAGAAATACCATTCTCAAAAGAAATATTAGAAAAAGTGCTAGTTTATAATCAGCTTTTAACAGATATTCAATATTCTCCAAAAGATTTTTCAAATACATCTTCTCACGAATTAATTGACCAATTTAAAGAAGTCATGGATATACTAAAAACCGATTATGATCGGATTTTAGAGGAAGAATTTAAAAAAAATAATCCGTTATCTACAAAGAAAAAAAGTATTTTTCCCTTTGAATTATTTAAAAAAAAAGAAGATGTGATATCAACTAAAATAAGACAGCTTTTAATAGTTGCATACTCTCATCTTGAAAAAGATGATTTAGTCTCTGCTGCAAACATATATAATGAGATTGTATCTTTGTACAACAAAATTAACGATACAAAAGATCAACGAATAAAGCGAGAGATTGTTGAGCTTTATGAAAGACTTTCAGAAAGCTAATTATAAAAATAATTCTGAATAAAGCTTGCCCAATAGGGAGATAAACAAAGATTTTTTTAAGAAGTTAGAGCAACTGTCAATTAAATATTCTGGATGAAATAATTAGCAAACTGTCAAACTTGGGTTGCGACTACTTTTTTTATTTTTTTAGATGGAATATCTTTAGATTGAATCTCTTTAGATTGAAGCTCTTTGGATTGAAGCTCTTTGGACTAAATCTCTTTTGTTTTCTTCATAAAAAATAGAACTACAAGAAGCACCGTCATGGCTATCAGAAGGGATATGCCAAAGAATATCAAAGGATTTTCTTTTTTAGTTTGAATTTTTGTATCAGGCATTTCTATTGTGAATCCTTTTGATGTTATAAGGTATCTGCAACTCTCAATTGCAGAATTTAATATTAATTTTGCCCTTTCAGGATTATCGTTATCAAAATAAACTTCGGCTCGTGAGATCATCTCGCTTAGTTCAATACATTCCTGATTATCATTAATCAAATCCCTTGTAAACGCAACTTTAGTATTAAACTGGTTTTGGTCATATTCTCCTGCTTCAATAGTAGCCATCATTATTTTTGCGGTATCATTAAATGCAGGCTCTCTTGAATTTGCAGAAATAACAATGTCATAGCTTCCTTGGGTTTTATAAGATGTCACAATAAGAGTTGTATTTTCCTTTGTTCCCGCCTGAATCAAGGGAAAAGTATCTTTTGTAAATGACATATCAACCCCTTTCATATCAGTCTTTGCACTTAATGAAACATCGTAAAGAGTACTATTCCCATTATTATCAAGAAGTATAGGTATCATTATTGTGTCATTATCATACATCGTCATGCTTTGAGGTACCAAAAGGTTAAATTCCTTGTAAACTGGGACTTCTTCAAGTCTTGGCACTTCTTGAGTTTCTGTTTTTGTAATTGTTCTTACAAGATATTGGGTTGTTTCACCTGAGCTTTCTTTTCTTGTAACAACAACCCTTACTACATTGCTTTGTACGCTCTGAGTTCCATCACTTACCGAAACATTAACAAAATCCTCTCCTACAAAACTTGAGGAGTTAGGTTCAATCTTGGCATATGAAAGCCCTGTTGGGAGATATACATTTACCTTTGAATAAAGTGAAGTAAAATTATATGTTAAGGTATCATCAATGTCATGGTCCTTGAAAAAAGTAGAAAGGGTTATCCAGTGATTTCCATATGAGCCTTGTTCTATAGTTGTAGTTGTAATATCATAATTAATTGTAAAATTGTGTATGGTTGAACTCCTTTGGGTATCACTTGTATTTAAGAGGAATTTAACCTGAAGATATCTAGAGTTATAAGTAACATTTGCATCACTAGCGTTTTGAAAATCTAATTTTGTGGTGCCATTACTATATGTTGAATTCTCAAACTCCTGCCAAGCTGACCATGTTATTGTGTTTAGATAAATTGGAGAGGGATTGTTTAGGGAATATCTATAACGTAGATTAATATTTGAATATGGGTCCCAATCGGCGATAAATGTGAGATTATTAAAGTGTATAAAGTTTTCACTTCCAAAATCAAGGATTGGTGAGGTATAGTTTCCTGATTCTGAGAAGTCAGTTCCATTGTAATACAAACTTAGGCTTCCTTCCTGTGTGCCTTCAAATGTTCCATTTGTAAAATTCGTAAAAATGTATTTTCCAAAGTAAGGTGCCCTATTGCGATTTAATACGGTTAAGCCCCAATTAATAGGAGTTCCATTTGACTCTTGATTAAATATATCTTTAACACTTAAAGATATTTGCCTTGAGCCGGCATCAAACCAGCCCAATTGATATGAGAGATTAGAGCTATTTTCTCCTTCTATTTCCTCGCCATCAAAATACCATGTATATATTAGATCATCATCATCAGGATCAGTTGCATTTACAGAGAAATTAATAATATCCCTCTCATATGCATTAATAATCAATGCAGGACTAAATGAGTGAAGTAAGGGAGGATAGTTATAAGGAAGCACAGTAACATTTAGTATTGCTGTTGTGTTCTTGTTTGCATCAGATACAATAAGTTCATAGGAAAATTCCCCTGCAATGGTAGGAGTGTAATTGATAATTCCTAAGGTATTATTGATTTTTGTGAAATTAAATTCTGTAGTATTATCATATAAAAATAATTCATCATCTTCCTCATCAAAAAACTCCACATAAATTATTGTCAGATTATCCTCCATTGTGGTAACATTAAGATTTGTGGTATTAATCACAGGCGCATCATTTTCAGGGGTTACATTAAGAGTAAGAATTTGATAATCCCTTCCATCATCATTATCAAATACAGATATATTAAATACATAAATCCCAGGGGTTTCAAAAGTATAATTTATAAGACCTGTAGTTTGGTTTAAACCAATGGTATCATTTGAGTAAAAACTAAGATTGTCTAAATCGGGGTCAGTGGCATTAACCTGCAAAACAAATTCGCTATCTTCTTCTACAGTATAGTTACCCAATGGAGATAGGACAGGCGCCCTGTTATAAGTTATTGTAAGTTCAACTATCTCAAAGTCTTCTCCCCCATGATTATCATTAACAGAAATGTTTACATAATGAATTCCTTCATAATGCGAATTTGAAGGACCAAAACTTGCATATATCATTCCTGAAGCGTTATCAATATTTAGAGGTGGAGTAAAATTTAATGAGTAGGTTAAAACATCGTTATCCAAATCTGTTGCATTGACATCATATGAAAAAGACCTTGGAGGATTTGATTTTGCAATCTTTGCAATCAGTGGACCTATCTCATTTAACACAGGAGGAAAGTTTATATCAAGCACTTCTATCTGAATTATTTGTATGCTCGATAAACCCCAGATATCAGTAGCAATTAGTTGGATTGTATTATTTCCTACATAATCTTGACTTGGAGTAAACTCAAAATAAAATCGTGTTTGATTATATTCATTCAAACTCCATGAGCTATTTGAGCTTAAATTAAATTCGTCCAAATCTGGGTCATATACATCAATATATAGTATTGTCAAATTCTCTTGGGCGGTGGTAATATTTGTTGCGTTCAAAAATACAGGAGGAGAATTTGCAAAGACCGTGAGATTAATTGATATATTAGAGGTCTGATTGTAGGGTAAAACATCCAGATTATTATCCGAAACAAATGCGTTGAAAATATAGTTTCCTTCACTGCCCTCAGGAACAAAACCAGATATAATGCCAGTTTGACTTATCTCTAACCAAATAGGAGCATCTTCAAGCCAGTATGATAAAACATCAAAATCAGGATCATATACCTCTAGTTCCAACGAATAACTTGCATTGGATGCAGCGACTTGGTCTAAAACCTCTTCAATTATTGGCGCATCATTTACGTTTAAAATCTCAACAGTAAAGTTGTTACTTATGATATAATCATATCTTTCCTCAATACTGCCATCGCTTAGGTTGATAAATAATGTCTGATTTCCAAACCAGTAAGGAACACTGATAAATTCCAAGATATAGCTTTCGTTTACAAGGGAATAGGAATAGTTAAGCCCTGTTGTTACATTGATTACAAACTCTAAAATATCATCCTCATCCTCATCTGAGAAATAATAGCTCAGATTTATCAATGATGAATTAGAGTGTTCATAAAAGCTTACATTTGGAAAATCATGAACTTGGGTAGGAAGCCTATTTGTATTATTTACATAAAGTATCCAAGTGTAACTTGTATTTGCGCCCTCTTTATCATAAACTAAAAAAGTGATATTATGCTCTCCTGCATCGTACCAGCTGGGTAAATAATCAAACCGATAGGTAATATTTCTTGTATTGTTTGCTGAAAGGTTAAGCTCTCCATCTACAAAGAATGAATAATTAAAGGTTTCATTATAAATTGATGTATTTATAAGATAATCAGGGTCTGTAATGTTTATATAAAACGTATAAGTATGATTTTCCGCACCATCGGGAACTGAAGAGTTTTGAGGGCTTGCATTTTCAATAATTGGAGGGTCATTTACATTAGATACATTAAATGTGAATCTGTAGGCAATAACATCACTTGCCCCGCAGATATCTGGATCACTACATTCATCCAAAGGAATTATAAAAATTGACCTTGACCCAACATCCATGTTCAGAGGGGTTATGTTTAAAGTTCCATTGGGATACAAATAAAGTGAATCCCATATTCCCCTGCTTTCATCCGTTGAATAATGTATTGAATCAGACTGGTCATCAATACCGCACAAATGGATTATTGCATTTTGATCCTGTGTAAGATTATATGTCCTTGGAAACCCATCACAAATCCTAGGTTGGGTGTTTCCAATACACATTAAATCGCATTCCTCTTGAGTATATCTTCCGGTTATTGTATTATTTGATAATGGAAAATTGTTAGTAAAAACCAAAATAGATATGGCTAATAGCACCACAACTACAACAAAGTAACCCTTGAAACGTTCTATTAGGACTTTACCCATTCTACTCAACAATTCTCTTATTTGTTTTATAGCACTTCTTTTTTTAAAACCTTTGTTTTATTTAGTTAATTTTTGAATCTTTCTACGGATTTGCTTTTGATTGAATTGATTTTTTTAACTCTTCAACCCTTGATTTTATATCTTTTAATCTTTCAAAATACTTCTTTCTATGTTTAGAGGGCAATAAAAGTATTAGATTTCTTATAAGATTATATTCTTCAGCTGTTCTTATCAAGTCTTTATCAATTAAAAATCCCTTCGCATATGAAAGATGTTTTGTAATATGCATTTCTATTTTCATCCTAAGCCTTGCATTAAGGAATTTTTTTCTCCAAGGGAATAGATTTAATTTGTTTATTATCTGCTCCTCTTCATGTAATAAGTCTGCCTTTGCAATAAGTTCCCTGTTAATAATAATCATCTTTTCAAATAACTTTATGTATCTTTTAATCTCAGAACTACCTATTTCTTTTCCTGAATATACAGCCTCTGAAATATCTTTAAAGTAGCCTAGATAGATAGCACTTGATGCAACAGATATATTTGAAGATGATAAGATTAATTTAAGCTCTTCATAAGTAAACTCAAACTCTAGGTTAAAAAGATATTTGATAAAGAGCCTATATAAAGAGACAATCTGGCTTAATAGCTCTTTATTCTTAACCTTGCCTGTTGAATAATCAATCCTTTCAAGATTATCTCTAATATATTTTTCAATATCAGTAATCTCTACATCCTCAAAGCTATATGATTTGGCGAATCTAAATATTGACCAGATTAATTTCTTGAAAAAGGAGCCAATTTCCTTGTAGTAGTTAAGCATGATAAAAATTAAAGATAGAAGTAATGTTGAGAAAACAGTTATCTCAGATAAATAATCAGAGATTGGTGTTTTTATTACAAGTGGTGCTTCCAAGACTCCGCAAGGGGGGCAAGGACCACCGCAATCAATACCTGTTTCACCCTGATTTTGTATCCCATCAAAACAACTGGCACATGGAGCGCAAGGACCACCACAATCAATACCTGTTTCACCTTGGTTTCTAATCCCATCAAAACAGGTAGGACAAACTGGACAAGGACCACCGCAATCAATACCTGTTTCGCCCTGATTTTGTATCCCATCAAAACAGGTTCCAATATAAAGACAGCTTTGCTCAACTATTGGTTTTTCAGAAAGGGTACCGCAGTTATTTTGGTCAACACAGGTTCTATATTGAATATTATCAGGAAAACACTCAGACCATTCAGAGCAATTCCATTTCTCAATACAAAACAAGGTATCGCCACTTGAGGTTCTTGGATTATCACTTCCTCCTGAACTAGTGCTTTGGGTTGCAATAACTGTTATAGTAATCTCATTAGAAGGTATAGGAATCATTGTATGATCTCTTGCTATAAAGGTTACTGTTGTGTTTCCAGTGAAATTCCCTGATGCAGAAACCCTTACCATACCTAATGGGCTAATACTAATTCCCAGATATGGATTATATGTAGTAGAGAAATTTAAAAGTTCTCCATCAAAGTCTATAAAAAATCCATACAGATTGAAAAGGGGTGTTGTGTAACCTTGTCTAACAGAGTAATTAGAGATATTTCTATATAACAAAGGGAGCCTGTTTGGTATTGTCATATTCTTTGTCTGTGAAAGATTCTCATGAAGTGGATAGTCATCACAAAATACGCTATAGGTATAAGTCCCTGGAAAGAGTATATGGCTTTCATATTGATAAAGACCTGATGTTTCATTATAAGTCATTTGTGCAGTTATATTATCAAATTCCACAGTCCATCTCCCAAGGGATAGATTGTTAAGTGAAATGTTACAATATGTAATATTACTATTAATTGGGTCTCCTGTCAATTTGTCAGTATAGTCTGCATAAATATATATTGGGTCTCTTGCGTAAAGTGATTGGCTTCCTCCCGGAGGGTCTAAGTCACTCCAGACATCAAGTAGTGCTGGATAACTGCTTATCTGAAATAAAAGGTTTTTACTAACATTTCCTAATCCGATATCTTCAACTGAGCAAAAAGTGCTCCAAAGAAAGTTTCCTTTTGTATTGAATTCATGTGAGAAACCATATAATTGAGTTGTATTATTATATGTAAAATTGCCAGTTGTTATGATTGGAGCTGCACTAAAATTGTTTGGATTATTAGTTATGTCTATTATGCTGTAATTACAATAAATATCATCACCAAAAAGAGGATAGTGAGAATACGAAAGGTTTGAGTAAAAATAAAAGGTATTGTTTTCCTTATGCACATAAAATGTGGAATTAGAATTATAGGTTGTATTATCACTTTGGTTTGTGAGCCAAATCTCTAAAACAGCCTCAGCATTCTCTACTACCTCAAAATATCCGTATGGCGGGATTAAAACAGAGTATATCCCTTCTTCCTCATCATAGCCTAATTCCTGACAAGAACCATCTGCAATACAATCACGATGGTCTCTTAAAAGAGTAGGATCTATTAAAGATATGTTTCTAAAAATCACATCCATATAAGGATATTCTGGGGCAGTAGCACATCTGAATTTGGTTTGTGAGAAGTTCAGTGTTCCTTGCCCAAAAACAAAAGCTTCATCAAGATTTACCGAATCAAAATTCATTGGAAAATTAGACTTAGAAAAATCAATTGATCCATAAAGAGGATGATACAAATGAACATTTGGTATTTTTGTCCAATAATCTGGAGGGGTGTTATACTGCGATAGATTTGTAGAGTTCTCATTTTTAAAAGTCTCCCAAGTAGGTGCAATTGGCTCATTATCTATTGTTAAATATTGGATAGTGGATATCCAAGAACAATCGTCATCTACACTTGAATAATAATTAAGTTCATAAATGCAATTGCCATCAGGGATTCCGGATATGTTTAAATCAAACACCATGGGTGCAGAGGTATTTCCTGTAAAATTCCCAAATTCCCTGCTTCCTGGACCTCCGTACTTATCCACAAAAGTCATCCTGAATGTGAATGTATGCCCACCTTGTGCCAAAGCATTTATTAGTTCTACTTCTTGAATCCCTGTAAACCCGCTCCTCCAAATTTCAGCTCTTAAAGGTTTTGAAAAGTAATATTTTGTCTCTGGGCTTCCAATAACACACATTCCAATATTTCCTGAGACTGCCAAAGCGCTTGGCGACCTGACTAATGCTGGTTTTTGAAAGCCTGAGAGATAAAAGCCTAAAAGTATATTGGTTAAACAAAGAGCCAATACTAAATAGAACAAAACGTTGTTGTTTAGCTTCAAGAGGATCACACCTTAATACAAATTGCGACTTTTAAAGAATTTCAGGAGTTATACATTTAAAAACTCTTCGTTTTTTATTCTCAATTCCAAAGAATTAAAGTGAAAGTTCAAAATAAAATGGATAAATCCTTCAAACATAAGTACTAAAATTAGGTCCAGCAATTATTTTAAGGTCATCATCTTATGAATCCAAAATTTTCTTAATTAAATAGCTTTTCTTAATTAAATAGCATAAATAAAAAACTTTTAAAGAATAAATGCTAGAAAGTATCTTAACCAGATATTTTCAAGGATAATCTTTTATTGAATTTCTTTTTGATAATTTGGCAATTTAATTCTTTTTTTCTTATAAAGGAATGAAAAATCAACAACTTCGCCCTAAAGGGCGAGGCATGTTGGTAATATAAAAGCATGCGCTGTATTAAAGCTAGGTTGTTGATTACAAAAAAGCGTACCAAGTCCTCTTGTTGAAACACGAGGTATGCTTTTCTATTAATAAACTAATTTGCCTTTGTAAATAATACTATTATTTCCCCTTCATAAAATATCTCATCTTCAAAATCAGGATGCCTATCTTCAATGGATATAAAACTTGCATCTATCGTTTTTGTTTCACTTGGATTTATAGTAAAATTATTTTCAGACATGAAAACAAAATCAGATATATTCCCTGTTACAAAAAATTCTACTCTTTGGGGAAATTCCTTTGTATTATTTAAATTAACAAATCTCTTTCCCGTTCCACCAAATGGAACCTTTCCAAAGACCACACCTTCTGTGGATGTGTCAATCCCAACCTTTAGTTTGGATACTGTAACATTTGTTTTTACAATGAGTGTATCAGTTACAGGTCTTGAGACAACTGATAAAAAATAAATTAGTAAGGGTAATAGCATCAATGCTATTATCATGCCAAAAATAAACAATTTATTTGTCTTCATAAGTCTTCCCTATCTTCGTTTTTTTTGCCCGAATATGTAAAAACAATGTATATTATTATTGCAAATCCAAAGACAATCATCCCAATACCTAATGGATTAAACATTGTGTTTGCCTTTGCACTTGAGATTGTTTCAATAGGGGTTTCAACCTCATTAGACGCATCAACTATAACTACAGGTTTTTCTAATGATTTGGTTTTCCCATTTGCAAAATACACAGTATATATGGCTTCGTATGTTCCAGGAACAACGTCTGGATGGTCGATATAGCCTTTTAACTCGGCCTCTGCCCAAGAGTTTATATCGCTTACAGATGTTTTAAATGCATCGTTTGATATGGAAGGAATTTTTATTTCACCGTAAAGATTGTTGAAAGGGTCATTCCAAAGGCTTTTTACAATTATATTAAATGTTGCGATACCGTTTTTTAACTTTATCTCATCTGATGCTGATTTTATCTCTACTTCAGGTGTTCCAACCCTTAGAGGATATTCAAAGGTATCTTGATTACCATCATATTCAAGCAATAATTTTAGTGTGTATTCACCACCTTTAAGCTCTTTTGTGGTTTTAAAAGGAACGTTTTTCTCTTCAAGTGATGTTATCCCTTCAATTGTTTTTAATGGCAATTCATCAACTAAATTGCCTTCTTTATCATATACCCTTGCGTTTAAAACTGCTGAGTTGATTACATCTTTTCCTTTTGATGATAGGGTTATTGTGAAGTACACAAAGCTGTTTTCAACAGCAGACTGCTGTTCAAATCTTGGTTCAAGATACTTACCTGGATATGGTACAAATACACATACCCTTGAGATTATTGCTGTTCTTGCAGAGATCATTGAGACATCTTGATCAGGCATTTCTTCAATATAGTATCTAACGCAATTCCTACCTGGTTTTAAAGAATCATCAATATTTATTGTGCCTTTAATCGTTCCTATACCTGATTGCAAAAGCCTAAATTCTGTTCTATCAAGTTGAACCTTATCTCCAAAATCGTTGCTTGCAATGCTAACTTTACAGATTATAGGTGCTGAGTTTGTGTTTAATACATCCATCTTAAAACTCTTCACACCTTGAGAGTATTTAATTTCTTGAGAACCTGGATTAACACCTAAAGACAATGCAAAACTTGATAACAACAAGAATAGCAAAACAAACATTACAATATGCTTTTTCATTTTTAGCCCTCACAATAAGTTAGATCGTATTAAAATACTAATAAAGATTTATTAATTTATCGATTTTATTATAAATAAAAAAAATAATAAGAAAAATAAAGAATCTATTGGATACTATCTTCTCCAGTTATAGTTATTGTTGCACTCTTTGTACCGCCTTTTGTATCTGAAGGAAGTCTAACTCTATATGCTATTGAGAGTTCATCCTCAGTATTTACTGGACTGAAATTTAGACAAAGTGTATAATTTGTAGCAGCTGCTGTAAAGTTTGTAAAGCTTGTTTGAAGACCACTATTGCAAGCACTTGCTTCAGCATTTCCACCTACAAAATAAAAACTACCCTCGCCAGATGATGCATCAATAAAATTTGCTGCACTAACATTTGAATTGATAGTTAGATTAACATACTTATTTCCTGTGTTTTCAAGTGTCATGTTATCAGGAAAACTGCCACCACAAGTTCCATCGTCATCCAATTCTAAGCTGTTTCCATTTGATGCATTACTATCATATGTTAAAGTTTGTGAATTATTTAGTTGACAGGTGCCAAAATCTACTGTAGAATCAGTTACTGTAATTTGTGTTAACGCTGAAACTGTAAATGATGCTGTTCCTTGTTGAGATGATGTATCATAGCCTGTGATTTGTGGAGCAGGAATACTATTTAATGTTATTAATGTTCCACCTACAGAAACTACAATTGCCAAAGCAATCAAAATTGCTAAACCCTTACTTATTTGTTCTTCAACTATTTTAATATACCTCACATATTTTTTTTAAAATTTTTATTAAATATACTCTCAAGTTAATCCATCACCTTTTGAGTATAAATATTTTGTGTTTTTGGAATGCTAATGAATAGAAGAGAAATAGGAATAACATAATAAAAATATTGCTTGAATAAGAATATAAATAGATAAAATAGATTGATGAAAAATAATTGAAATTTATCCTCTTGATTGTTCAACATGTCCCAAACCTAAAGGCAAGGGTATTTACGGACTCACTGATTAAGGATAAATCTTAAAATTGAAAATCTCACACTAATGTGAGAGGTATTAAATCCTTTCAAATCTCCCATTGTGAGATTTAAAATCAACAACCTCGCCCTAAAGGGCGAGGTATGTTGGTAATATAAAAGCATGCGCTACATTAAAGCGAGGTTGTAGATTACAAAAAAGCGTACGGAGTCCTCGTGTTGAAACACGAGGTATCCTTTTCTATCAATAAATAAAGTGGAAAAGTAAATAAGAAAACTAGATTCTAAGAAAATAAGATAAGGAAATAAAAGAAATTAATAAAATATAAAAAAATAAAAAATTTACTGAGCACAATCTTCTCCTGTAATAGTAATCAAAGCGGTCTTTGTTCCTTCACTAGTATCTGGAGGCAATATTACTCTGTATCTAATAAACATTTCGTCCGCCGTATTTACTGGACTAAAATTAGAACACAACGTATAGTTGGTATTTGCAGCAGTAAAATTTCCACTACCAACTCCGGTAATACATGCGCTACTTTCTTTGTTACTTCCATTAAAGAAAAATGAACCTAAATTAGAAGGAGCATCGATAAAGTTAAGAGCACTAAGATTTGATTTTATAGTAAGATTCACATACTTGTTCCCGCTATTTTGTAAAGTCATGTTATCTGGAAACGTACCACTACAAGCCGCTGCACCATCAGTAGTTTCAATACTATTGCCATTTGCCGAACCACTATCGTAAGTGGTCATGTTAGCCGAATTGATATTGCAGGTGCCAAAATTGGTAGTACTGTCCGAAAGCGTTATCTGTGTTAATGCCGAAACAGTGAACTGTGCGGTACCAGTTTCTGAATCAGTTGCATATCCAGTTATCCCATGCGATACACTGTTTAACGTTATTAGCGTGCCCGCAACCGAAATTACAATCGCCAATGCAACTAATACAGCCAAACCCTTCGACTTAAAATCATCCTCATTGTTAGCTTTTGCCTTTTTTACCATCTTAATTGACCTTCATTTTTTTAAAAAATAGAAAAATATTGCACAAAACTATTGTGCACAATCCTCGCCAACAACAGTTATTGTAGCGCTCTTAGTTCCGTCTGTGGTGTCAGCAGGCAATTCAACCTGAAACATTATAAAAATCTCATCATTGGTATTGACTGTGCTAAAATTGCTACAAAGAGTATAGTTTGTATCGGCAGCACTAAAATTTGTAAAGGCAGTTTGTAACCCACTTGAACAAGCATCAACTTCACTATTAGCCCCTGCAAAATACAAGCTTCCTTCTCCAGATGTCGCATCTATAAAGTCAGCCCCGCTTACATTTGAGCTAATGGTCAAATTTACCAGCTTGTTACCTGTGTTCTCTAAAGTCATGTTATCTGGGAACGTTCCTGTACAAGTACTATCTGCGTCCTCAAGGCTCTGTCCATTAGTAGAATTGCTTCGGTATGTAATGGTCTGACTGTTATTTAAGCCACAGGTCCCAAAATCTACTGCGCTATCGGTCAAGGTTATCTGAGTCAAAGCCGAAACCGTTAACTGTGTTGTACCCGTCTCAGAATCACTTGCATAACCAACAATTCCCTTTGGCATTGAATTCAAACTGATTAAAGTACCACCGATTGAAACAACAATTGTTAACACAAGCAAAACCGCAAGTGCCCTATTTGATAATTCTTCTGGCATTTTTTCATTCACCTTTTACTACA
>OFEK01001297.1_pt1 | contig 17503 bp, 10 predicted proteins | sample 1521131 | NCBI WGS metagenome assembly OFEK01 (sample SAMN05720209, study PRJEB24109) | activated sludge metagenome | isolation source: Anaerobic digester | place: China | collected 2015-12-16
GACGGACTTGCAGACGCGGCGCTGGTGAGGGCCTGGCTCGCGGCGTTGTACTTGGTCTGCACGGCAGAGACATCCACGCCGTTTGAGGCTTTTTCATCGATGTCGGCCTTCAAATTTTCGAGGTTCTGCTGCTGGAGGGAGAGGGAACTCTCGACCTGGGCCGAACTCACGACGTCGCGGGTCGCGGAATAGGCCTGTACCGGGGCGGGTGTTGAAATTGCTGGAAGGGTTGCTGAAACAGTAGTTACTTCACCCGCGATTGCAGAAGTTGTTAGGATCTGGTCGTAATATCCGCTTTTGGTTATCTGGACCCGGTGTGTTCCCACTGACAGCCCTGAAATCACCGTTGGTGTAACGCCTCTATATATGTCGTCGATGTAGATGTTCGCTCCAGAGGGGGTGGAACTGACAAATAAGGATCCGCTAAGGGTAACTCCACCAGAACCTGTTCCGCTGGCAGGTATAGGTGTGGCAGGGGTTGCGGTAGGTACGGTGGTAGCGATTGCAGTAGGCACGGTGGTAGGTGCAGCCCACACGACATCACGGCTCAAGGAATAGGTGTCCTTCACCTCGTTATTCAACAGATGCTCAATCCTGGTCACCAGGGTCGCCCCGCTCGCACTCGAGGGCACGGTGCCACGCAGTTGAATGTCCAGTTCGAGATCGCCACTATCGTAGTTGACCTCATACTCTGTCAGAACCGGGTAGTACCCGGTCCTCTTGATGGTATAGATAGCAATCCCATCACGGTAGATGGTGAAGTCCCAGGATGGATTCTGCAGCCCGGTACTAAACTCGAATATCTCGTCGTTACTGCTCGTGTTGCCACTCGCAGTGATCATGCTGTAAGTGAGCACATAGTGTGCATTCACCTGTTGGCCAGGTTCGAGAACGCCGCTGGTGGGATAGACGGTTTCGGTCTTGATGTTGAATGCCGATGCCGCCTGCACGACACAGATCAGTGCCAGCAGAAGAATGATCCATCTACTTAGGTTTGTCTCCATAATGCCTCCTTAATCACTCAAAACCTGGTTCTATGCCACCTCAAACATATCCGAGCGTTTTTCTTTCGATTTAAGGGCATCTGCCGTTGTAGGATTTGCAATATCAAGAAGATCAGTGATCCTGGGAGTGTTCTCGATCGTTGCGAGATTGACTCTCCTCATCGCATCCTCACCTGGTGCACAACCACCTCGGCCTTCTGGACCAGCTCATCCAGGAGTTCCTGTGTCCCCATCTCAACCCTCAGTTTGATCTGTTCTGCCAATTCGGTTGCCTGTACCTGGTTCTTTCCGGCTGAGTATCCCGCAAGATCGACCGCATACTTGTAGGCAGCCACCAGATCGCCGATCTTCATGCTGATCAGCACGAGGTCTCCGCAGTAGTAGGCCGACCGATGGAGATCATTTATGCGAATGCTCTCCTTCAAGGACTCAGAATAGTTCACTTTCAAGTATGCTGTGAGGTCTTTCTGGAGATCGGCCGCCGACTGGTACCGCTTCTCGGGATCTTTCTCAAGGCACTTCAGGATGATGGCATCCAGCGGCTCTGCATCGGGATGAACCGCACCCGGTCGCTCCGGCACTTTCGTGGCGACCGCCATCCCGATCTCGACCATGCTCTCGCCGGCAAACGGTAACCTGCCGGTGACCAGTTCATACAGGATCACCCCGAGTTGCCAGATGTCTGTCCGCTCATCCTTTTGATCACCCCTGATCTGCTCCGGCGCCGCATAGTGGACGGAATACGAGGGTGAAGCAGACAACGAAGCACTGGAGACAACCTTGCTCAACCCCCAGTCGGTAATCTTCGGTACTCCCTCGTTGAGCATGATGTTCTGCGGCTTGAGGTCTCGATGAACGATGGATCTGGCATGGGCATACTTCAGCCCATCACAAATGTTGAGCATGAGCATGGCTGCTTCATGGGAAGGGATCGGTTTGTCTATAGCCGACAACGAGGTGCTGCAGTATTCCATCTCAATGAATGGGACAGGTAAGATGTTGTAATCGATGACCCTGACGATATTGCGGTGATCGAGATGCACCCAGTTCTGGATCTCAGCAATAAAGGATCTCCCAGTCGATGGATCGAGTGCTATCGGGACTTTAACCGCGACAACGCTCCCGTCTCGTTTCTTAGCCTTGAATACTCGTGCAAACCCGCCCTGGCCTATAAGCATGCTTGCCGTGTAGTGTGATGCGAGGCTTGCAGGGATAGCCTGCGAGTCCAACGGCACTTCTTGAGGAGGTAAGAGATCTCCCCCGGATCTCGGCAGTTTATATCGGATCGTCAGGCTGGCGCCCTTCCCCTTTTCCGGGGCGTTAAGAATTCGATCGCCGTCCTGCATCTCCCGGTACATAACATCGCAGCAAACCGGCATGCGGTGATTCGGGCCGGGATACCCTCCCAGGGAGCGATGGAGTATACCGGAATTGACTTCAATCGAAGTTCTTCCAGCGTCCTGCGCGCGTGAAAAGAGACCTGCAAGTTCTTGCCGGAAAGTGTTCGCAGTAAGCGGTGCTGGCTGCGTAGCGGGCTCACTCTCCCAACTGCGCTCTAATCTGTCAGATTTTACGTCTGCAGAGATCCGGTCCAGCCGGGTCTTTGCATCGCGGAGTTCGGGATCGATCTTCAAAGCGGTTCTGTAACAGTGAGCGGCTTCCTGAACTCTTCCAAGTTCTTCGAGCGCGTTCCCTTTCCCGTACCACGGCCAGACAAACGCTGGCGAGGCGCTGATTGCTCGGTCAAAACAGTACAGTGCGTCTTCAAATCTCCCCATTCTGGTGAATGTGAGACCTTTCCCGTTCCAGGGCCATGCGAATGATTTGATCTTTATTGCGCGGTCATAACAGTCAAGTGCCTGGCTATATTGCCCAAGTTCCCTGAGAGCATCACCTTTCCCGTTCAATGGGTATGCGTAGTCCCGGTTGAGCGAGATTGCCTTCTCGTAACTTTTTATCGCCTCAACATGCCGCCCCAGATTTTTCAGCGCGTTTCCACGGGCATTCCAGGCGTAGGGATAACCCGGGCTGAGCTCGACTGCTTTTGAGCAGCATGCAAGGGCCTCGTCATAGTTCCCGAGACCGAGCAGAACGTAGCCCTTGTTATTCCACCCCGGCGCGTAGTCCGGGTCAGCGCGGATGGCCTTATCAAAGCAGGTCAGCTTCTGCTCTGGGTCAAGTGCCCTCTTCCCTTCATCGACCCAGCGTTGTGCTTCCTTTGTGTCCGGTTTCTTCCAGAATAAGGCCATGATACACCCGTTTGCCGTCTAACAATGCGCCAACAGGGGTTCTTACATCTTTGAAGCGAGAGACGGCAGATTAACTAATCGATGTAGGTGAGAATCCATGAACATTTCGGTTTCTCATTCAGCTCACCAGCAGGTTGCTGAGGATTCTGGATTCACTACTACGTCGGATAGACGGGATGAGGGAAATGGATGCCGGCAGGGCAACAGACACCTGTAATGAGTCTATGACACAATATCGCGTGAAATACGTGAGTGTCCGGCATGACTCAACCGGAGATGAACTGTAACAGAAAGTATTTAGAAGTAGAATATGAATGATCAACCAGAGGAACAGAGCTCAGGCGAATTACAGAGAAAACAGGGCACTTCCCGGGTGTTCATACGGATCTGGCCACCCGGTGTATTTCTAGCGCATCTACCGGGATCAGCACAGTCCCACCGATAAAGGCAATTCCGCCGTGAGGATGTGACCAGATCATTGTTTGTGGGGTGGTAGCCATGGCAGAAAACGCTTATCAATGGAGAAAGAAGGGTGATGCATACAAGAGACAGGGGCATCTGGAGGAGGCGATCCGTTGTTACGATGCGGGCCTCTCCATGAATCCGTCGGATCCGTTTCTGTGGTATGGCAAAGGGAATGCCCTCTACAAGATGAAAGATTTTACAGCGGCCATCGGGTGCCATGATCGGGCACTGACCCTGAACCCCCGCCTCGATCGCCCGTGGTATGATAAGGGGAACTGTTTCAGGGATATGGGTGATTACGCCGAAGCCCTCCGTTGTTACGACAGGGCAATTGCAATGGTCCCACGGCCGGCTTACCCCTGGTACGGCAAAGGGACCACGTACCACCGTATGGGCAATTATGATGAGGCTCTTTCCTGTTATGACCGCGCCATCGCCCTCGATTCTCGTCTCGGCAAACCCTGGCTAATGAAAGGTGATATTTACGCCGATACCGGAGCGCTGGATCAGGCAATGGAGTGCTACCAGAAGGCAGTCGCCATAGAACCACGCCTCTATGAGGCAAGAAGCCGGATCAAAGAACTGAGGACGAAACTTCAGGAGACTCCTTTCCCCCCGGAAACTGCACGGCCTGACTCCGGCAAGGGTGCGCCTCCGTCACTTGCATCACGGTATGAACAGATGCATCTGATCGGCGAGGGAGGGTTCGCTGCCGTGTATCAGGCACGGCGTCGCTCCGATGGAAAGATTGTAGCCGTTAAAATTCCGCGCATCGATGAAAAGAACAGCAGTCTGTTCATCAAGGAAGTCGCCGCCTGGTACAACCTTCGTCACCCGAATATCGTCCCCCTCTACCATGCGGATATCTACCCCGTGCCCCTGATCGAGATGGAATACGTCGGCGATACACCGAAGGAGATGTCCACGTTGAAGACATGGATACGCTCCCAAAACCCGTCCCTGTAATGCGGGCTTTGGATCTGGCCCGAAACATTGCCGCCGGCCTGATCCATGCTCACCATAAGGGCATCTACCACCTGGATCTCAAACCCCAGAATGTTCTGCTTGACCGTGAGGGAAACCCCAGGGTTACCGACTTCGGGCTTGCCGGGATCGGGGCGAGGAGCTCCCTCTCCATGCAGGTGGGGTTCAGCCCGCTCTATGCGGCGCCGGAACAGATTGATCCGGCGACGTTCGGGAAGCCCGATGCAAGGACGGACATCTACCTCCTCGGTATGATCCTCTACGAACTCCTGACCGGTAAAGTGCCCTACGAAGGGTCGTCGCCCACGGCACTCTTCGGTATGATCCTGTCGAGCAACACCCGGATACTTCTCCCTTCGGTGCACGATCCGACCCTCAGACTGTACGACGGTATCTTCGAGAAACTTATTGCCAGAAAGAAAAAGGATCGCTTCCAGTCTGTTGAAGAGTTTGTCGATGCACTTGATGCTCTCACAGATCTTGAATCGCTTACCCTTGACAGGGTGGTCGAAGAACTAAAAGAGAGCCTTCTGACCAGTTCGAGTCCCGATGAGATCCGGCGCCTGACGCAGAAGCTGGTGAGGGTAACTGCGGAGCTTGCCCTCATCCATGCCCGGTCTAACAACCAGACGGAACTTCTCTGTGCCCTGACTGATCTGGGGTACTTCACCGAAGCATACCGAGAGCACCTGGTTCAGGCATGTCAGGGGATCGAATACATGATCACCGAAGGTATCTCGATTCAGAGTGACCGTATTGAGATGTTGAAGGTGCTCTGCAGGAATATTGAGCGGGAGAACGGAATGGCATAAAGAGATCGGCCTCTAAACCCGGGCCGGGAGATTCCCGTGGTGAGCCCGGAAAAAGTAGTTATTGTCGGTGACTACCGGCGAGACACCGGTAGCAGCGGTCCCGGTGGGTTCCCTGCAGAATATCGTCACCGTACCCTGACATGGTGCACGATCACCTCAGCCTTCTGGACCAGTTCTGCCGGGAGTTCCTGTGCTCCCAGTTCAACTCTCATCTTGATCTGCTTCGCCAGTTCGACTGCCTGTGTCTGAGTCTCTCCTGCTGAGTATCTCGCAAGATCGACTGCATACTTGTAGGCAGCCACCAGATCGCCGATCTTTATGCTGATCAATATGAGATCCCCGCAGTAGTAGGCCGACCGCTGGAGATTGTTTGCCTGGACGCTCTCCTTCAGCGAATCCGCATAGTTCATCTTCAGGTATGCTGCAAGGTCTTTCTGGAGGTCGACCACCGACTGATACCGCTGCTTGGGTTGTTTCTCAAGGCACTTCAGGATGATGGCATCCAGCGGCTCCGCTTCGGGGTAAACCGCACCAGGACGCTCAGGCGTCTTGGTGACGATCGCCATTCCGATCTCGACCATGCTCTCCCCGGTAAACGGCAACGTGCCGGTAGCGAGCTCGTACAGGATCACCCCAAGTTGCCAGATGTCTGTTCTCGGGCCTTTGGCTTTGTTAGCGATCTGTTCTGGAGCAGCGTAGTAGGCGGTAAACCCTCCCGATACAGTGGTAGTTCTCGATTGCGTCATCACCTTCGAGAGCCCCCAGTCGGTGATCTTTGGGACACCGTCCCGAAGCATGATGTTCTGCGGCTTGAGGTCCCGATGGAGAACGCCGCGGGCATGGGCGTACTTCAGGCCTTCGCAGACGTTGAAGAGCAGCCAGGCTGCGTGATCGGGGGAAACTGGCTTTTTGAGATCTGCCAGGGTTCCGTCACAGAGTTCCAGCTCGAAGTATGGGAGCGGCATGATGTTATAGTCGTTGACCCGAACGATGTTCTCGTGAACGAGCGACGTCCAGTTCTGGAGTTCGGCGATGAACGACTTGCCTGTGGCAGCATCGAGCGAGATCGGGATCTTGAGAGCGGCCCACGAACCATCCGGCTTCTGCACCTTGAAGACCCGGGCAAACCCGCCTCTCCCCAGGAACTCAGCGGCGGTATACCGCTCTGCCATCTCCGGTGGCAGGCTCTTTGGAGTTACCGGACGTGAGATCGACGATGGGACGGGAGAACTGTGTGTAACGGCGTCGTTTCTGGCTTCAACCGAGAGCCAGCATGATGTGGTCTGTTCATAGGCCTTACGTTCGGCATCGCGGTACCGCGCGATGATTTCCAGGGGTATCTTTCCCTTTGTTCTTGGCTTGATGCCCGCTTCGATCGTTATACTTTTTCCCGCCTCCAGATCAACGGGCCGGATTAACCGGGTCTCAACATCGTTGGAGAACGTGAGAGTGATGCCGAAAGCAGCAGTGGTTCCTGTGTTGACCAGTGTCAACCCGATCTTATCCCATTCATCGGCATGGATAGAGGTGTGGCTCAGCGTTATTGTGAGGTCCGGCTTTGCGGTTAAGGCAGTGGATCCCCTATCGGGCAGAACAACACCGGGATCTGGTTTGTTGGGGGAGAGATCACTGCTATTCTGGGCCGAAACGTCAGCCCTTCCCTGAATAGAAGTTACATCCTGGGGAGGTGCCTGCCTGGGATGGTGACTGGTAGTGTTAGTGGTTTTTCCCTGCTGTCCGGAAACGTGATCGACAGGTGAGGTGGATAGTCGATCTTCGCCGGCTTTCGTTCCGCTTGTTTGAGCACTTCGTCTTTTTCTCGCGTAGATGAGACCTCCCGCTGGAAGCACGACTGCGATCGCCAGCAACCACCACGTGACCGGGATATCCACTGCAGATAATGGTCCCGATGGAATGGCAGTGGGCAGAGGTTCGGTGGGATTCGTTAATATGGGTGATAGGGTTACGAGGACTCTGCTTGTACTACCTGCAGATATGTACTTATGCTGGATATTCTCAACATAACCATCTTTAGTTACTGTTACCCAGCACTCTCCCTCAGACAGCCCTGAGATCACCTTCGGCGTGACACCATTATACTCCCCGTCGATGTAGATCTCCGCCCCGGCCGGGTCAGATTCAACACTCAGGGAACCAGTCACCGATGCAGCGCTTGCCGCTACAACGGCTGCTGAAAGGGTTGCCGAGACAGTTGTTGTTTTACCCACAGTTACAATGATTGTCTGGGTATCGTCACGATAACCATTCTGGGTTACCTTGACCTGATGTGATCCGGCGGATAATCCCGAAACAACGTTTGGCGTAACCCCTTTGTACGTACCGTCGATGTAGATGCTCGCCCCCGAAGGAGTGGACCTGACATCCAGAGATCCGGTCGTAGTCTTCGGGGTTGGGGTCGGAGTGGGTGTCGAGGGAAGGGATGTGAGAGTTGCCAGAACAGTAGTCGTTTTGCCCGCGGTTACGGTGGTTGTCAGGCTATAGTCATAATACCCGTCCCTGATCATCTTAACATGATGCGGTCCGGTTGATAATCCAGAGACCACCTTTGGTGTAACCCCTTTGTACGCATCGTCGATGTATATGCTCGCACCCGAAGGGGTTGACCTGACGTCCAGAGATCCGCTGGAGGTGCCTGCCCCGCCACTGCTTGGTGCAGATGTTGGGGTCGGTGTTGGGAGATTAGCGGTAAGAGTCGCCGTAATAGGGGTTGTTGTACCCGCAGTTACGGAGGTCGTCTGGGTATAGCTGGAGTATCCACTCTTGGTTATTTTTATCTGGTGAGATCCTGCGGATACCTCTGAGATCTCAAGAGGTGTGACACCTTTGTAACTATCGTCAACATAAACGCTTGCCCCGGACGGCGTGGATCTGATATCCAGAGAGCCGGTTACCGGGGCAGGAGCATCCACAAGAAAGGTGAGCTTCGTGTAGGTATCATAAACACTCGAGGATTCAAAGGCATTGATCAGAGTGTTTGCTGCATCGGGTGCCTGAAGTTGGGAGAGATCCACCGGGTTCACGCCGGGTGCACGCATCATGGTGCCGTCAGCGGTGAGATCAAACCCATCACTCCCGGGATGCTGGACGATCACATAGTACTGCCCTTCCGTGAGGCCACTGGTCTCAGCGCTCGTAAGGACGTACCTGAAAGAGCCATCACTCCCCACCTGTACGGGTATCCCGTATTTCTGGTAATTCGGGCCGAAGATCCAGATCCTGACGCTACTCGGGCTGCCCTGTGCAGTTCCAGTGATCGTCAGATCGTCGCCTCTCGCAACGATCACGTTGCTCAGAGTCGCGGTGGCGAATAGAGCGTCGGGCTTCACGACAAGGGTCTCGGCAACAGCCGGTGTAATAACCAGTGCAACCAGGAGCACCACGATAGTGACCATCTTATATATTGTCCGTTCAGTCGTGGTCTTCTTCTCACTCTGTATTGTATATCTCGGGGAGGGCGCTTGATCTGCTGGATATCCGATTTAACTGGCCTGTACGAAGATCGAAAGTCCCACACTTGATAGAAACGTCTTCCATGCTCAGAGAACAGTCTTTTGTAAGAACAGATAAACGTGCCGCTATCTATCTTCCCGGGTGTTGAAGGTGAAAGTAATTCCCTGGCAGGAGATGACTTCAATGGCCGCCAAAGACCCGAACTTTGGGCCGAGAAATTTTTAGACAACATTGCTTGATCTGGATACTAAAATAAGTAAAGTACCGGATCGGGTCGCCCCAACCGCGTATCCAGCAAGATCTTCTGCGTCTTTTTATGAAGACCTGAAATCGGTCTTCATACTCTTCGATCCATTCCAAGACGGCGCTCATCTCCCCTGGTTCTGGCGCCGGGTTTTTATCCTACCCCCGCATTATCATCAGACCAACGTCTTCGACGAACTGAACCTCAACACCCATCTCGGCGGCGTAACCATAGAACGCAGGCTTCATCAGGGGCTCGTTCCCAAAGGTCTTCTGAATATCATCAAAGGCGACATAACCCTGCGATTTCAGGGCGTCACGCATCGCCTCTTCCACGCCACGCCTGACCTTCGCCTCCTTCTCTGAATCGATCTCCAGGTCGCATATACTGGAGAATGCCTGCGCGGTCTCATCTGCGGGGTTGAATATGAGGTCGCCGGTCTCCATATCGAGGAGAAGGACCGAGAGGTACTTTGAGATGAAGTTGCGATGGAACTCATCACTGTCGATGAAGTTCCGCACCCGCCGGTCGAACCCGGTCGGAGATGCCAGGCAGAGAACGGTGACGATCCCGGATGAGCGTGCCTGATCCTGTATCCTGGCGAGCATGACCGTCACATCATCCAGTGTGAGAGGGTCGCAGTCGTAGCCCGGATCGGCATACCTCTCTATCCGCGACGCATAGCACGCATCGAAGACGTATTGTTTCTTTCTCCCGAGGATCCTCTTCTCCACGAGGCGGATGGTGAGAGAGCGGTTCTCGGGCAGTATCTTCTTGGCCTCGCCGGCGTATCCTGCAAAGGTGCCCCTGTTCTCCTCGATCCCCTCCACATAAAACGCCCTCCCCCCGATCACCGGGGAATCCCCGATCTTTCTCTCCATCCTCCCGATGAAGGTCAGCTCGTACTGTTTTGCCTCTCCGGCACTGACGTACCTGCTCCGCTCGCCCTGACCGTTGCCCTTCAACGCTCTCATAGCAACTTCGATCCGCTGCTCCCGGGATGTGAGGGCCTCCTCTGCCACCCTGATTGCTTGCTCCTGCACGACCAGGTTGTCACGGGCCGCCCTGGCATCTTCCTCAATCTGGCGAGCAGACGCCATGGCCTCCTGTGCCTCTTCTCCTCTCCGGATAACTTCCCGTTCCTGATCGCGAAGAACAGCTTCCTTCTCCTTCACTCTCCGGGAATGGGCCTCTTTCTCTGCCTCAGCCTCCGACAGGATACTCTTCTCCCGGCTCTCTGCCTCATCCTTCCAGGTGGCGATCAGGCTTCCGAGCCAGTCCAGTTCAGTCACCGCTTCGGCAACGGCCGCATTGGCCTTGCCTTTGTAGCCCCCCCACCGCTTCTTCAGGTAACCCCTGAGCGTCAGGCGGATATCCGGATTCTCAAGGGACGCATCGACCCAGGAGTCCATCTCGATGTAGTAGTCATGAAGCAGCGAGAGAAGGCTTTCATCCCGCCGGATGAGCCTCTTTTTGATGTCGTTCACGGTCAGGAGTTCAAAGACGTTGTAGCGCTCGACCCTCTCATAGAGTCCCAGCTCTTCATCAGAAAAGATCTTTACCGCATCAAACGACTCCCCGTTGGCCTTCACACTGACCGCGAGGGCGACGAGGGCGGCATCGAACTGCGAACGGAAATGGGAATCCAGATCCCTCAAGAATGTGCCACATTCTTCGTCCTGGTACCGGTCAAAGTTCGTTCGGATCTGGTTCCAGAGTTCAATCCTTCGCTCAAATGCTTCATACCTGATCTGCGGCCCGGCCTTCAGAACCCGTTTTGCCGGCAGTAGTAACTTATTAGTGCACTCAATGTCTCCTTCTTTGAACATCTAATCATCCCCGAGAAATACCTCCATCTCTACGCTGATCTTTTCTGCAAGATATTCCACGATCTCACCGTAACCCAGGATGCTGATCAGAACATCCGTAGTCCCGTTGCCTTTCAGGGTGATCTCAATGGAGGCCTGCCCTTTTTTTGTGGTAACAAAATACTTCTTCGTGTTCCCCGTCTTGTAGTCATACCCTGCATTGATCTTGCTCATCAGGTAGGATAGAAACTTCTCGAGGACTTCGATCTCTTCCTTGCTCTCGTAACGCAATCTTCGTGTCTTCTCCTCTATCTCAGGGTGATACTCCTCCATCCGGTAGACCTCAACCTTTCTTCTATCACCCTCGATACGGGAATAGAGGTCTTCAAGAAACTCATCGATGTCTGTTCCTTTGAAGACCATCGCCGTCCCTTTTGGCTTGGAGATCTCTGCTCTGTCCCCCCACCGTTCAATCGCGTAATCTATACGTTTTCTCTCCGCATCAGATTCATAATCCACAATCAGGAGATACCCCATTGATGTCTCATTTTGGGTTCTCAACTATATAGGTTTTTCTCCATTCTGGAGATTCTTTAACTATATGTCCACATTGGAGATACATTTATATGTTTGCATATCTCATTCTCGATAGAGAGCCTATGAGTTTCTGGGATACGTTCAGGAAGAACCCTGTTGACAAATTAAAGGTACGTGAGCTCCAGGAAGAGGAGATCCGGCTAAAAAACAAGATTGAACGCGCGCGCAAGGAGATCAACAAACTCGAAAAGGAGAAGAAGAACCGGTTCCAGGAGGGTGTAGGGGCAGACCTCTTGAAGAAGAAGATGCTTGCCCATGAGTTGAAACGACTCGACATGGAGGTTCAGCTCAAGGTGCAGGGATTCATGGCGATGCAAAAACAGCTCATGCTCGTCTCAAACCTCGTCGTGATCAAGCGGTTCGAGAAGGAACTGAAGAACACCCCCTTCTGGGATAAGATCACCCATATCCCCCCTGAACAGCTTGAGGGCGCCCTGATCAATGTCAACCTCTCCGGAAAGGCTTTTGAGAACGTGCTCGACAGCCTCAACCAGGTCTTTGAGATGCAGATCGCCGACTTCCAGACGGCCGAGGACGAGACCGAGAAGCAACTGCTGGATACCTGGAGCCAGATCGAAGCTGGAACCATGGATCTGGAAGAGGGTGAGGAGACGCTATCCATCGAGAGAGTTCTTGAGAAGAGGGAGATCTGAGGGAGAGCTATGGGTCTCCTTTCCCGACTCTTTGGGGCCAGAAACCCGGTCGATTCGATGAGTCCAAAGGATCTCCGCGTCATGGAGATCCAGCTGACCCGGCGGATCGATGAGATTGCCGGGGAGGCGAAGAGGGTCGATGCAGAGATCGCGCTCCTGCTTGAGAAGGCGCGTTCGCCCTTGTCTAAAAACGAGGAGATCAGTCTTGCGCGCCGGATCAAGACCCTCTCCCAGAAGAAGGAGATGAAGCTCGCCGCCCATGCCCAGCTCGACAAAGAACTCAGGGCGGTCTCGAACATCCTCATCCTCAAGGAGCACGAGGCGGATCTGAAATCTGCCGGATTATGGAACCAGGTGAAAGATCTGGAGCCTGACGTCCTCGAAGACTGGCTCATCAAGAAGAATTTTGAAGGCCAGAGCAGAAGCGATCTCGTCACAACGATCACACAGATGACCTCAAGCGCGATGTCAACCGGCGTGGAGGAGGATGAAGAACTCGATGAGATCCTCGATGTGATCAGGGCAGTGAAGGAGGGATCCCTCGAGCCGACCGACGTGGATCTCACGAGAGATCGCCGGGAGTATGAATAGAACTTGAACCCGGGCTCATTCATGAAGCCCGATTTCTCATTATTTATGGCAGTTTGAGGGGATCTCAGGCATGAAAGTGGACCTGACAGGCGCACTGAACTCGATGCTGCAGAAGACAATTAAGGAGTACAGGGCAGCGGATGAGTGCGGCGATACCAGAAGCGCCAGGACGAAAGCCCTGGAATGTGCAGGGTTGCTGGAGCAGATAGCCCAATCTTCTCCCGGACAGCGTGAGATATACATGAAACGCGCCCAGGAATGGAGAGTGATCGCGGGCCAGGTGGAAGCGAGAGGGAGCGGCAAGGTTGTGGAATCGGCAGGAACCGGAGAGAACGAGTTCCTGACCTATGCTGAGTCTCTGATCGCAACGACTCCGGTGAGATGGGGCGATATCGGGGGCCTTGAGAATGTCAAGCGATTGATGATGGAGACGATCGTGATCGCTGGTTTGAGCAAGCCCGAATCGATCAAGCCCTGGAAGGGTATCCTCCTCTTTGGTCCGCCCGGCACCGGTAAGACCCTGCTTGCAGCCGCAGCTGCCGGAAGCCTCAATGCGACCTTCTTTGATGTCAAGGCAGACCGCGTTCTCTCGAAGTACTTCGGGGAGTCTTCAAAGATGGTCTCAGGGCTCTATGCGGCGGCGCGGGTGCATTCTCCATCTATCGTCTTTGTGGACGAGTTCGATGCTCTCAGCCAGTCCCGGGGCGGCGATACAAGTGAAGCGACACGAAAACTGCTCTCGACCCTGCTCACCGAGCTGGATGGATTGCAAGACAAGAAGAGCGGGCAGCTCCTGCTCACCCTTGCGGCCACAAACACTCCCTGGGATCTTGACCCTGCGGTACTCTCCCGGTTCCCCCGGCGGATCTATGTGACGCTCCCTGACCCTGAGGCCTGCTGCGAGATCCTGAAGATCCATACGAAGGATCTCGACCGCTCGGCCCTCGACCTCGGTGCCCTGGGAGCGCGCTGTGTGGAGAACCTCTACTCGGGGCGCGACATCCAGAACCTCTGCCAGCAGGCGATCTGGCATATGATCCGCGAAGAGAATACCAACCTCCACCATCTTGCCGAGTTGCCGTTCGATGAGTTGAAGGAGCGTTCCCTGAAGGTGCGCGGGCTATGTGCCGGCGATTTCGATGACGCATTTGAGAAGATCAGGTCTCCTATAACCAGGTCTGACCTCCAGAGATACGATGAGTGGATGGAGAAGTTCGGCGAGTGAGCGGGCGTAAGCCGGCGGGTTCTGAAGGGCGACTGTCCGGTCATACAGATCTTATGCTGGCGTGTTTCTCCGCCGAGGTCTGATTCCCGCTCCTCCATCCGGCTCTCTCTCATTTTGAAGTTGCCCCGGCTGTCACAGGATGATGAGTAGAGTGCCAGCGGTGTTGTAGGTGAGATCCACGAGAGGAAGCGCCCGCTTCTCAGCATCGCGGCACCATGAGCACTTCGGTTATCAATACATCGACGATGTTTCTGCACATCCTCTCCGCTCTCTGCGCCTTGAGTTCCAGCATACTCCCTCCCATCCCATCGTCGATATCCAGTGCGTTCAACTGTTTGACCAGCACGACAAGCCTCTCGCTGACGCCCATCTTATCCAGTGTATCTTCCAGAACGTGCAGTTTGTCGTGAACATCATCGAACCGCTTCGTGCGGCAGCAGGTATCGATCTCCTGGATCAGGTGGAAGGTGCGCAGGTAACTCAGGGCAGTTTCACGTTGGTACCGCTGCATTAAGGTATTCTCAGCATATTGCAGGGCAATCTCAGGGCTCTGGTGTATGGCCACCCCGAGTGTTGCCACATCACAGGAGTGCTGGAACTGTTTCTCCCGGATCCCCACCTCAGCATCGCTGGCGATGAGCCGGCCCTTGATGCTGTGAGAGATCCCGCAGGACTCCGAACCCAGCCGGAAGTATACCCGCCGTGACCCGCCGCGAGGGATCACAATTCCGAGATGGTGAGGGATGCCGAGGATCGACTTTCTCAGCCAGGGTCTTGGGTTGCTAATCTGGGGGTGCACCCGCCCATCGCTCCCTTCGATTACGGTCTCAAGGATCTGGAGCGTTGATGAAGATTCCAGCTCTATCCCCCACTCGTCGATGGTGTGGTTGCCGTGGTTATGTACACAGATGACCAGCCAGTAGGAGGAAGGGTCGTGACGGTTGATCCAGTCTCTGACGTTGACGAGCGGCCGGGAGGAGGAGATGATGAAATCCCGGGTTAAGGGATCGTAGATGGTGCGCTCGATGGTGATCGATGATCGGGTCTTTATTGGTTCGGCAGGATGGGCGGGGGATTGTGTCGGTTTTCCGATCTTGCCTGGATGAGATGATCCTGATGTGGTAGTATCTACGAGCTTTCTCAACGCTTTATCCCTGTTGTCTTTCGCAAGAGTATATTCTGGGTCGATCTCCAGTGCGCGGTCGTAGCACCGGATCGCCTCGTCGTAGCGGCCGAGGTTCCCGAGTGCAACGCCTTTATTGTTCCACGCATAGGCATATTTCGGGTCGACCTCCAGTGCGCGGTCGTAACATGCGATAGCCTTGTCATAGCGGCCGAGGTCATCGAGTGCAATGCCTTTACCGTTCCACGCAGAGGCAAATTTCGGGTCGACCTCCAGTGCGCGGTCGTAACACCCGATAGCCTCGTCATAGCGGCCGAGGTTCTTGAGTGCAATGCCTTTATTGTGCCATGCAGAGGCATATTTCGGGTCGACCTCCAGTGCGCGGTCGTAACATGCGATAGCCTCATCATAGCGGCCGAGGTCATTGAGTGCATTGCCTTTACTGTTCCACGCATGGGCATGTTTCGGGTCGACCTCCAGTGCCCGGTCGTAACATGCGATAGCCTCGTCATAGCGGCCGAGGTGCTTGAGTGCAACGCCTTTATTGTGCCATGCATAGGCATATTTCGGGTCGACCTCCAGTGCCCGGTCGTAACATGCGATAGCCTCGTCGTAGCGGCCAAGGTCATCGAGCGCATTGCCTTTATTGTACCATGCATAGGCATATTTCGGGTCGACCTCCAGTGCGCGGTCGTAGCACGAAATCGCCTCGTCGTAGCGGCCGAGGTGCTTGAGCGCATTGCCTTTGCCGTTCCATGCATAAGCATATTTCGGGTCGACCTCCAGTGCGCGGTCGTAGCACGAAATCGCCTCGTCGTAGCGGCCGAGGTCATCGAGTGCAACGCCTTTATTGTGCCATGCATAGGCATATTTCGGGTCGATCTCCAGTGCACGGTGTTGGAGTCGTAAATCTCCAATAACGCGATGTGATGCATATTTTGGGTCGATCTTCAGTGCGTGGTCGTAGCACTGGACCGCCTCGTCGTAGCGGCCGAGTTCATTGAGTGCAACGCCTTTACTGTACCATGCATCGGCATCTTTTGGGTCAACCTCCAATGCGCGGTCGTAACACTGGATCGCCTCGTCGTAGCGGCCGAGGTTCCCAAGTGCAACGCTTTTATTGAGCCATGCGCGGGCATATTTTGGGTCGATCTTCAGTGCGCGGTCGTAGCACTTGATCGCCTCGTCGTAGTGGCCGAGGTTCTTGAATGCAACGCCTTTATTGTTCCATACATCGGCACCTTTTGGGTCAATCTCCAGCGCGCGGTCGTAGCACTGAATCGCCTCCTCATAATTACCTGAACGGTGAAGATCAATGCCCTCATTATACCAATCTACAGCATTTTTCAATACCACGAGCTTACTTCCTCCCTCCGGTATCATTACGATATATGCCGGATAGATATCTGGATCTCCAGTAGTGCTCTAAGAAACAACTGATAATGGAAACGCCCTCCCGGTTTGAGTTATTGGTATGAATGTAGGTCATTGCTCAACGTAATGCGGTCAGATCACTTGAGATTTATTTTCAGTTGTAAACTGGAGCACTACCGGATCTCCTGCCAGAGTGTCGATCAAACAGTCGTCTGATGCCCTTGTATTACTATTCAGTTGCTATAATCCTATCCATCCAGTTTCCCTGATGGCCGGGCGATGTTCTCGAAAAGATGAGGTAAAGAGCTCCCGTTGAGGATTCTTGGATGACGAGGAGCCTGCTCCAGCCGGAGCAAAATTGTAGCCAGGCTACCGTATCACACCATCCAGTTCACCAAAATCTCCGGGCAGAGGCGCATAAGGCATCCCAGGGCACCCTGGAGGCTGCCCCGACGGTAGGCCCCCCACGCCACCCCGGCGAGGCTAAACCCCCACCTCTCGTTCACGCTCCCGACCAGCTGGCCAGCGTATCAATACCCTCCCCTGACCCAAATAACAATCCTCATCCCCCCTCCACCCCCTATCTCTCGTAAGGAGAGTTCATCGGATGTCCCCCGCCGTTCAGTACCGCCAGTTGCCCGGAGAGGGTCTCGACGCGTTCATCGCCGGTTTCCGGAAAGCCGCCGGCCGCGATCCGTTCGGGACTGTCTTCATCGTCCCGACGTCCAACCTCGCCCGGGAGGTCGCCCGGCGCCTCGGGGAGCAGGGTGCCCCGTTCGTCTCCGGCGCAGTCACGACCCTCCCCGGCTTCGCCCGGAAGGTTTTTGACGACCACGCTGCGTCGGAGACCCCGATCCCGGCGGCCGGAACCCGGTTCATCCTCGCCCGGCTGCTCGCCGCCGG
>OFEK01001303.1_pt1 | contig 17404 bp, 21 predicted proteins | sample 1521131 | NCBI WGS metagenome assembly OFEK01 (sample SAMN05720209, study PRJEB24109) | activated sludge metagenome | isolation source: Anaerobic digester | place: China | collected 2015-12-16
CGCTGTTAGAGCCTTAATATTCTTTTTCCAGATTTTCTCCACCACCACTTCTTAAAAATAGCTATCGATGAAAACAGACAATATATAAAAATCTATATTTATGCATATTATACAACTATGATTATCTATATTCTGCTATATCCTACTTAAGTATCCTCCCTGTCCTCTGTGATAAAAAGGAAAACAATCCCATGTTAAGCAATTTAAACCTGCTAAAGGTATGCCATGCAATTAGCAGCATTAGTGTTATAACTAATAATGCGGCATCAGCGCTGATTCCAGCTAAGGTTACTCTACCTATGGTGCCACTTCTTAAATTATCAAATCTGCGCAGGATAAAAAATAAACGTTTTCCTATGTTTCTGATTACATTATGAATAGCTGCAACCATTGAGATGTAAAGTTTTGCCCCCACACCCCAAAGGACAGAAATACCCTGGGCTGCAAGTTTTCCTAAGCCCTCCAATGTTAGCCAGATAGGTGGCTGCCAATGAAATACTCCACTCTTAAGCCCGCCCCAGCATACTAGTATGCCAAGGGATAAAGTAACAAACATACCTCTAATATCACTGAAATTCCAAAATGTAAGGTTGTCCAAGATAGTATCAACTTTTTTCATGCCTAATGCTTGAGCTGCTGGTGCTATAGCAATGTTTAGTAGAAGTTTCGGTCTAATCCCTATCACTAACATGGTGATAGCTAATAGCCCTAAAGCCACTTGCATTATCGCAGATTCCGAACTGGCATTTTTGTTTCCTCTTTCAGCAAATCTAATATTCGAAGTTGCCGTTGTCTTTGTAGGTTTGCTAAGAAACATAAGATAATAAAGTTTGGAGAAAGATGCAGTGGTACCAACACCTACCAATAAAAAAACCCATTCTACTAAAATGATCCATGGCTTATCAATTTCGGCAGCAAAACTAACTGCATGGTGGAGCAAAGTCTTGCTGGCATAGCCGTTCAGTCCAGGGGTACCGGTAATGCCTAAAACAGCCATAAACATAAACACAGCTGTAACTGGGAAACGGCGCCAAAGCCCTCCTAAATTATAGAGATTGGTTTCTTTTGTATGAATATATATAATACCAACACCTAGGAAGAGGGTAGCCTTGAATAGAGCATGGTTGATAATATGATATATAGCACCTAGTAAACCAAAGCTCCCGTCCTGCCCTAAATAAAGACCGATACCAAGGCCCAAGATAATATAGCCCATTTGGCTAACACTATGATAAGCTAAAAGGCGTTTAGCATCGCTTTGCAATAATGCCGCTGTAACACCAACAAGCATGGTGCAGGCACCAATGATGGTAAGTATAGTACCAAGTTGAGGAATCTCACTCCCTAAACTGATCCCCCAACCAACAAATTCCCCTGTACGTATTAAGCCATAAGCACCTACCTTAATAAGCAACCCAGATAAGAGTGCACTTCCAGGAGTAGGTGCCACTGAGTGGGCATGGGGTAACCACAGATGCAAAGGTACCATACCTGCCTTAATGCCAAATCCCGCCACAAATAAAGTAATACTAAATACAAATGATTTGGAATTTAGAGGGACAACAGGACCTGAACCAATAGTAGGCAACCCGCCACCTGTGGCCACATCCATCATCACGATTCCCAGGGCTATAAAAAGTCCGCCAATAATGCTATAGAACAAGTAGAAATATCCTGCCTTAATTGCTTCTCTGTTCCACCTATGGACAACCCAAAAATATGACGTTATAGTCATAAGTTCAAAGAAGAATAGCATTGTAAACAGATCGCCGGCTAGAAAAACCCCCAGAACTGCCGATAGAACTGTTAATGTGCAAATCTGAAAAACTCTGCTCTTACCTTCATGTTTCATATATTCTGGTGAATATATAGAGACTATAAACCAGAGAAATGCGCTTAACACTACAAAAATGGCGGACAAGGGGTCAGCACGGAAACTTGGTCTAAAAGGCCCCGAAAGGGGTATCTCATAGATCAACATTGTTCCTTTCAATACATCCTTCAGCAGCACGACACTCAAAATAAGAACTGCAGTACTTACAATTAAAGGAACTCTAGTTTTCGTAGTGGTTTCTGCAGGGCTGTCCCCAATTTTTTTTCCACTAGTTTTTGTTAAGTATAAAATAAACGCCCCCATAAGAGGAATTGCCGGAATCAGCAAAAGTAACATAAATTTAACACCTCTTTTTCAATATAACCAGTTAACAACAGCTTCAACACCTGACCAAATTACTCCCGGCCAAATACCGATAAAAAGTGCAATTATAGCTAGAGTCACGGTGGGAATAAGCATTAAAGTGACCCTACCACCCTGTTCAGTATTAAGCTGGACACTTCTCCCAGTATGCTGAGCTTTTTCCTTTTCAAATTGAATACTTTCTCCATTTGGCAAAGATCTTTCCCCTTTAAAAGCGGTTACAACAGTGGGAATGAAACAAATAGCATTGATGATGCCACTGCCAATTAGCACCAATGCAAGTGGCCACTTACCTCCTGCTACGCTGCCTTTCATTAAGTAATACTTACTCCAAAAGGTGTTAAGGGGAAGCATGCCTATCATACCCAGGCTGGCAATACTAAAAGCTGTCATAGTCTTTGGTAACAACCAGCCGACACCGCTCATGTTACTTACCTTTGTTTCCCCGGTCTGTTCTGCAATAATTCCTGCACAAAAGAAGAGAGTAATTTTTAAAGTTGAGTAATTTACCATATGCAATAGGGCACCGGCCAATCCCCAGGGTTGCAAAGTAAATGCTCCCAAAAGAATATAAGAAAGCTGACTTATAGTGTGGTAAGCCAATCGCCGTTTTAAAACATCCTGCCGGGTAGCAATGATCACCCCCACTAAAATAGTTATGGCTGCAATCCAAATAAGTGCATTGCTAAAGCCTAACTGCCCCATAAGGTTATGACCAAATACAGAATACACCACCCGTAAAATTCCATATACACCGGAATAGACTACTGCTACAGCATGTAAAAGAGCACTTACTGGGGTCGGAGCAACCATAGCTGCAGGCAGCCACCGGTGTAGCGGCATTATAGCTGCTTTAACACCAAACCCCGCAACAAATAACAACAAAAGCCAATTAAGTCCCGATTTTAGATATCCAGGCTGTATATTTTCAGGCTGTAAAAATTTTGTCAAAATTGGCCCATTAATGAAATCCTGATTCCCCGCCAAATTATAGGTGATCACAATCGCAATTAGGATTGCTCCCGCACCGGAAAGACTATAAATAATATATTTCGACCCCGCCTTAATTGCTTCAGGGCTGCGCTCATGAATTACTAAAGGATAAGTTGCAAATGTTAGCAACTCGTAAAACAGGTACAAGGCCACAAGATTGCCTGAAAAAGCCACTCCTAGAGTCGCACTAAGTGACAATAAAAAAAAGATGTAGTAAGTACTCTGCTTATGCTTTCCTTCCATATATCCAAAAGAATATACCGCGGCAAAGAGCCATAAGGTAGAAACAATAAGACCAAAAAGTACTCCTAAAGGATCTGGAGCAATACTCCAGGCTAACCCTCCAAACTCACCGCTTATTTTAATATTTCCGCCTGAAAATATTATTTTGGCAATTCTCCAGCTAAAAATCGTGCCCATTGCTGTAAAAATCAAAACAACAAGGTTGCGAATACGATTATTTGCTTTAGGCACTGCGGCAACAAGAAGGCCACCAACTACACCACTCAATAAAGCTAAAATAAGATTAATCATTCGTCAAAATCCCCCCTTCAACCCTAATTAAACACCAATAACTCAGCAGCAGCCATTCCCGCTAATTTTAGAAAAATCCCAGGTAACACTCCAAGAATCACAACTGCCGCTGCCAGTAGAATAAGGGCGATCTTTTGTGACAAGCCCGGATCCTGCCAAGCCTCTGCTGGTGCCGGTTCAAAATAAGCAATACGAATAACCGGAAAAAGGTAAGCAGCACAGAGCACGCTTCCCATGATTATTACAATTATCGGGAGGATATCCTTAGCTTCCAAACTTCCAAGAATTAAATACCACTTTCCAACGAATCCCGAAAATAGAGGTACACCTACTAAACCTAGGCTTCCAATAGTGAAGGCTGCCATTGTTATGGGCATTTTGCGGCCGATACCAGCTAACTCGCTAATATTATGTTTGCCTGAAGCGGCAATCATAGCACCTGCAGCCAGAAATAGGATTGATTTACATACAGCATGGCTTGCTAAATAAAATAACGTGCCAGATAGTCCCTTCACGTTCATAATACCCAAGCCCAAAAAAATATAACCTACTTGTGAAACGGTGGAAAAGGCAAGCCTTCGTTTAAGTTCATCTTGTGAAAGGGCTAATATAGAACCCGCAATAATTGCAACCATGCCTGCTAGTAGTAATATCCTATGCACGGAAAATTCCTGCATTAGGGTAAAACCAAATATCTTATATAATATCTTGAATAGACAGATCATATATCCCTTTATGGCAAGCCCTGACAAGATAGCACTTGCAGGGGACGGGGCTGTAGAATGAGCATCTGGAAGCCAAACATGCAGTGGGAAGAGAGCAGATTTTACCCCGAAACCAACTAATAGGAAACTGAATGCCATCCATATTACATTAGGGTTATCTTGCCAAATCCGGCCTAGTTCTTGTGAAGCAAACCCCATATTCAAATGCCCGGTAATAATATATATAAAACCAATGCCACCCATAACTAGGGTTGAGCCCAAGGTTGCTAATATCAGGTAAGTAAATGCAGCTTTGGCTGCCCAAGGTTGATTTCTCGCGCTAACCAATCCGCAGCAGCTTAGGGTAGCTACTTCCACAAGGACGAAGACATTAAAAAGGTCGTTGGTTACTGCTATTCCAGCTAAAGCACCAACCAGCAGTAAGTAAAGCACATAAAACCTAGCCACACGTTCTTTATTACCTACTTCCTCAGTTAGGTTACCCCTGGCAAATAAAGCTATTGGCAAACTAATACCTGCTATAATTAATAGGAAGAAGGCACTTAAACTTCCTGCCTCCAATTCTATACCCCACGGAGCAGGCCAGCCACCTAGGGAATAGATAATAGGATTGCCTTCTTGTGCCAAAATTATTGATGTAAGATATACCGCACCCGCAAGCATCAATACCTCGATAAATATAACTAAGTTTTCCACCAGGCGCATTTTGCGGGCAAATGTTGGCAGAACAAAGCCAACAAATAGAGGGGCTATAACAACAAATACCGGCAGGTTCGCCGTAATCACTGCTGGCATTTATCTTTCACCTCATTTCTCATCTCCTCTATTCGCTGAAGGTTGGTCGTACCGTATGCTTTATATAATCGAACAATAAGCGCTAAGGCAAAAGCAGTTACGCTAACACTTACAACTATACCGGTTAGCATTAAAGCTGAGGGCAATGGATTGATATATAAAGTTCCGGGATTGTTCTTATTTAAAATCGGCACCGCCCCACCCCTAATATAGCTCCCGCCGATAAACAAAACAAAAATTGCACTTTCCATAATATTAATACCTAGTAGTTTCTTAAATAGGTTAGAACGAGTCAGCACTGTAAGAACTCCAATAGCAAATAGAATGGCAGCCGCAACATAAGGATAGTTTATTATTAGTTTTTGTAGTAACATTTTCATTTACTTTCCTCCATCATTCGTTTTTCTCTCCAGCAATCTTCATCCATTATGGTGAAAAATAAAGTTACCATCGTACTAGCTACCCTAATGCCGACACCAAGACCAATCAGGGAAATTAATCCTCCGGAAAAAAGTGTCCCCGGTACTCCCAGGTCAACACCTGCCAGCTTGTTTGCTAAAAATGGTGCCCCTCTGAAAATACCTACCATCCCCATAATGCCGTACCAAAGGGTACCATAACTTTCTGTCCAGACAAGGACTTTTTCTGGTAGCTTTGCACGCCCTTCCTCTATACCATAAATCGTAGAAAATGCTATAAAACTCAACCCTACTATAATACCTCCTGCAAAGGAACCACCAGCAGAAATATGACCGTGGAGAATAACATATACACCATAAATACAAATAAAGGGTAGAATTACAGCTGCTATCCGCTTTAAAATAAAATCCTTCACTTATTATCTTTCTCCTTCCTTTTTGGAGTTTTTAATGTTACGACCACAGCAAGGGTTGCTGTAAACAAAACAATCGTTTCAAACATTGTATCGCACGCTCTGTAATCCAGCACAATTGCTGTAACCATATTTGGGACCCCAGTATCTTCCAAAACGTCTTTAATATAGCGTTCAGATACTTGATTATGAACAGGATTACCCGGCATTCCAAAAGGGGGCAATTCCGCTATGGTAATAAGCACACCATACGTCGATAATAGGACTACTAGCACAATTAGCAGATTTCTTATTTTCACCTTTCTCACTGCTATTCCTCCTTTCGACTTGTACGGTAAATAACCACCATCATTAAAACAGTCATACAAATCCCAGCTGCGGCTTCCGTAATAGCAAGGTCTGGGGTATTCATCTGCAGCCATATAAGGGTCATAATTAGAGTATATGCACCATAAACAATAACTGCATGCAATAGATCCTTAATAAAATACATGGCTAAAGATGCTACTATCAAGATAAGAAAAAGAACCATTATCCAATAATCACCAGCTACTAAATGCATATGTTTACTCATCCCTCCTAAGCTTCGTATCCTTTACAGGTTGTATTCCATGAATTAAACCAGCTTTGGCAACTAAATGCGTCATAGTTGGGTTAATCATCCAAAATAGTAATACAATAACTACCAGTTTAATCCGTAGAATCCAACTGTGACTGAGTAAAAACAGCCCCAATCCAACTAGCCCGACGCCTATTGTATCGCCCATTCCCAGTGCGTGCATACGTGTGTATGGGTCAGGGAATCTGTATAGTCCTAACGTCCCAAGCCCGAAGGCTAAAAATGACCCGAAAAAACAAATACCTGCTATTATTTTAATCAAGAAGATTCCCCTCCTCTCCATCTCCCTTTAACTTATCACCTTCAAGATCTTCCATTTCCAGTCTTTCTTCTTCATGTTCGTCACATTTAAACCCACTGCCTTCTAGCTTGTCAGCTTTTAGCCTGCCACCTTCAAGCTTGTCAGCTCCAAGTTTGCTACCTTCGAATCCATCGCCCTCAAACCCTTTTAACCCCGGTATCCTAAGCTGCCAATCACCTGGTGTAACAACTTTAAGTATCCAAAGCCCTCCTACAAATGCACACAGCATAAACACGAAAGCTACATCAACAAATCCATATTCTTCCCTGGCAAAGGCCATCAATAAAATAATTATACTAACCTTGCTGGTGATAGCATTAATAGAGATGAGTCGATCAATGATTGTTGGTCCGATAATTGCTCTCAATAGTACCAGAAGAATCAGGATCATGAGTCCTGCCAGCATCCAAAACATGCTCCGCCCTCCTTTGCCTCCATGTTTCCAAATCTTTGATTCTATCAATAATCCGCCAGTGAAATAGCCCAATAGCAGTTTCTTCAGTAAGTGCATGCACAATAAATCGTCCTGTTTCCGGATCAACATCAATAACCACTGTGCCTGGAGTAATGGTAATGCAAGTAGCTAGAAGCACCCTCCCCCAATTGCTCATGATAGGAGTTTCCATTACTGCAAATACTGGGCTTACTGGAGGTTCTGAAAATAACAGTGTCTTTGCAACAGCAATATTGGAATAAACAACATACCCTACTAACAATATAAGACAATGACCTAAGTGAAGCAGCTCTCCAACGAAGGGTATACTAGGTAGTCGTGGACTTAGGGCTTGCCAAAACCAGACAGTGATTAAGGCAAGAAACATCCCTACAAGGATGTGCTGCATATCTGCTGTTTCAGAAATCACTATCCAAAATACTAATAGCAAAACAAACAGGATTAATGACAGCCTATTCATAATAACGATAGACCTCCCTTTACTAAAAATGTACGGGTAAAAAACCCTCAAATTTTTCTATATTCTAAAACTCTTTGTCAATACAGTTGTCAATGCAAGCAAAAAAAACGCAGAAATAGCCGTATGGGCTAAAATACAACGCTTGGTTCACTCCTACGAGGTTAGCTGGCGGGTTCGGGCACCCAAGTTGCCCTACCTGAAATCAGGATTCACCCCATTAATGGGTCCCCCGTTTCTTATGGGGAATTCGGAGATGATTTCGTTCTTTATTTATATTTATGTATATTTATGCAAATCTCTATGTAAATCTTTCTGCTGTGTACGCTGCATACACTTACTCTAGCCAAACACACTGTTTTCAATTATAGCATAAAACATAGTTAAGTCAAGAAGGTTCAAGTATCTGGGGTGCATTTTCTATATTTGAGGGACTACTATTTAGCGACTTCTTGTAGCACAATATAATATAAATGATGTTCATTAAGCCTTTCTAACAACACCTATCTCAAATATTATAAAAATGAATCCCTCTGTTGAAAGAACTCTAAATAATATTTACTTCACATTCATCTACTAATATAACATAGTTAATAAAATATTACAGCACTAAATGTCAGTGCATCATAGTATTGTTACAAAAAAGACAGATGAAACGTCCCCATGTCTTCCTGCTATATTCTTACTGGCATTTAAATCTGCATAGCTCATATGCCCGCATTTTTTACATTTGAATTTTGCTCCGCTTACACCCGTATTGGAAATTATTGAATTGTTCTGATTTTTAGCAAATCTCCACTGCATAGAATTTCAAGATTATCAAAGATCTTTGAAGCAGGCCAATCCCACCATTTAATAGCAAGCAGATAACTGATTAGGTCATCATCGAATCTTTTCTTTATAATTCTAACAGGATTGCCACCTGCAATATGATAAGCCGGTATATCTTTTGTAACTACTGAATTGGCAGCAACAATTGCTCCATCACCAATATGCACACCGGGCATTATAGTGACATTTTGACCTATCCACACATCATTGCCGATAACAGTATCCCCTTTGAAAGGCAGATCCTCAAGTGACGGGGTTGCCTTTTCCCAACCATGACCCATAATATTAAAAGGATACGTAGTGACACTGCACATTCTATGATTTGCACCGTTCATTATAAATTCGATACCTTTTGCAATAGCACAGAACTTTCCAACGATTAGCTTATCACCTAAAAATTCATAATGATGCGTAACATGTTCCTCAAACCGTTCCGCACCATTGATGTCGTCGTAATATGTGTAATCACCGATGATAATATTAGGGCGTGTGATAACATTTTTGATGTAGCATACACTTTTTATTTTCTCATTGGGATAAATGGCATTAGGATCTGGGCCATATTGCATATAACATTCCTCCTCGAATAAGATAATTCAAATACATTTCTATATTAGACAAATTGGAATTTGCCTAATATCATACAGTCAATCGTTGATTGCCTCGATGCCAAGCCTTTTCAGCTTCTCAAGATTATCTATCATGTTCTGGAGCACCTCTGGAGAGTGTCCCTCCCATTCCAAGACTTCGCCCACTACTCGCAGCGGCTGTTTGGTGCGGTAAGACCTTGTAGGGTTCCCTGGGAATTTCTTATCAGTCAAATTAGGATCATTCTCGAAGGTACCGGTGGGCTCCACTTGATAGATCCGACCTGGCTTGTCACCAACTGCAAGCTCTGCTCCCCATATAGCTGCATCCATGGTTGCGGTAAAATAAATGAAGTTTGCCTTCTTTCGCTCACCATAGTTAGAGCTATAGCCAGGTACCAGCAAGTCTCCTATATTCAAGTCGGCTTTTGTGCCGTGGTAGAAAGGCCCTGAGTCCAACGCTCTGGATGGTGTCTGTTCGTTCTTTATATTCACTTTTTATCCCTTCCTTTCGTGAGTAACAGGCTTTACCATTACCTGTTACTCGAGTTGATAAAAGCTTGCTTACACTTTTAAGTAAGCCAGTTTTGACCATTATTTATGCACATTATAAGAAGAATACGTAGTGCTATTATTTTGTTTCAACATCCAACCTGCTTTCTTAATCTTTGCAATCTCTGGATTGGTGCATTGAAAAATAATTGCAACTGTCTTCTTAAAACCTACTAATTTAAATATTTCTTTCTCAACAATACGATAATTCGTTTCGCATCCTCCTGCAGATGATGGTTTAATACTTTTATAAGAGTACAAGCTTTTCAAAGCCTGTACTCATTATACTTGATATTAAAGTCAAAACGCTTAGTTAAGCAATATTCTAAAAAGTGTTTTTGAATACTACTATTAAATCATTGTTTAAGTTAATTGGAATTGGTGTTAATGCAGTAACATATACAGCAAACTGTGGACTGTTTATATATCTACCTACTGGTATATCTATTATACGAGTTATATTTTTACCCTCGTATTTAACCTTGCCTGGTTGCAACAAATCCAAGAATAATAGATTGTATGGCTGGTCTGCATTTTGTATATTTAGTTTAACCTCAGTTCTTACTCTGTACGTAATTCCATCAAAATATATCGCTGGAAATTGTACTTTTGATGTCCCAGATGTTTGTATTTTATTGCTCTTAACATATTTAAAAAATTCTCTAAATTGAACATCTGTTACTGGCATCAGCGCTATACCTTGGATATCTTGTTTAAATTTTGCTTCGTCAAAATTCGTATAGTCTACATTTAAAACTATATCCAAATACCTGTTCACACTTTCTTCAATACTTGCATAGTCTTCTTTTAATTTACCAAATACCTGAACTGAATTTTTATAGTCATCATCTACAAGATAATTTGGTATTTCATAAACTCTTTTATCCATAGATGCCAGAGTGTATGGGTAATCTTTGTAATTAGATGGTATGTTATCTGGATTTGTGTTTAACTTGTCTTTGTTAGGTGTTATAGTACTATACCTTTCAACGAAGTTAACAACTATCTCATTTACCATACCTTTAACTACAGGTTTATCCAAAGGTAACTCATTGTTTGGTGCATCTACTATTTTGTTAGCAACCATATCTTTAATTACCTTTTGGTCCTCTGCTGAATACTTGGAAATGTTTTTTACTTCCACATCATCTCCACTGCTTAGTTCCAATCTCAAGTATGCTTTTTTAGCATTTGCAAAATACCTTATCACATCAATATATTTGAGCTGATCATTAAGACTATCTGAACCGTCTACAACACCTTTTTCTTTCATAATCTTAAAGAGTTCTGCATCTGAAGCCATTTCAGGGTAAAACCAGAAACTATCAAAATTAGAATAGTTGTAGATGCTACTAACCGCCAACTTTAGAACTTCCACTTTTGTCACTTTTTCATCAGGTTTTGCACTACCATTATCATAAATGTTGTTAAAAGCATAAATATTCATCTTTGTTTCAAGCATATCAGGTGAATATTTAGTAACTAAACTATTTGAAAAAGTAGTAGCAGTAGTAACTTTAAATGTTTCTTTAAGTGCTTTAGCAACATCTGCCCTTGTTATTCCGTAAAAGCCCACTTCATTTTCAAGAATTTGTAATGTTTGCTCAATTGTAAGTGAAGTGTTAGGACTGAATGTTGTTTCCGATGTGCCGTTAATTAGAGTTGTACGGTATGCATTACTAACATTTTTTTCAGCCCAATGGCCTTTCATATCTTTAAAAACTTTGTCCGGCCTTGTAAGTGCTATATGCAAAACTTCTTTGTTAGTAACATCCAGTATCTTAGCAGCTTCTGACCTTTTAATTACATTGCCTAGGTTCATGTATCCATCTACAGTTCCACTGAGTATTCCCAAGGAATTGAGGATTGTTATTTCCTCTTTTGCTGCTTTTGTAACAGTGCCGATATCTTTAAAATTATCTAGCTTGTTATATGCAAATATAAGAGGTAATCCCCGTCTTGCTAATGATGCTTGGATTGTACGAAGTTGTACTAGCATGAATTCGCCCTTTAAAACTTCGCGTGTAGGATTTTCATACCATGTAATCTGATATTCCTTTGCTAAACTTTCCGCCCAGTTACTTGATTTGTACACTTTATCCCCATTAACAGGTACATAATTAACTTTTGCACCTTTGTTCCATGTTTGTGCTGCATAGGTAGGTGCTGTAAACGCAAATACCATAAGAAACACAAGTAGCAAAGCTGACACCTTTTGGGGAAGCATTTTGAAATTTGTTTTCATGAAAATTCCTCCTAATTAATATTGGGTAGTGAAACAAAAACACCCACCCGTTTTTTATTTCAAACCCTATAATATCAAGGGTTATATAACTTTTTCTCTTACAAGAGACACACAGCATTCTATGTGGCTCGTTTGGTAGTACGGTCAACATCTATGTCCATTCATCCTCTCCCAATGATATGCTTTGCCTTTTCAATCGGGAACGGTGCTTTCTCCTCAGAAAAATATTCAATATTTACAACTTCTACCGTAGCAGTATGTTCGTCCTTTCCGACGGGTACTATTACCAAATCTCCAACTTCTATTGTATCATCATCGCTGATGTAATAATAGCTCTTACCGCCTTCAGTAAACTCCACACTGCAAAACATATACTCACCAGCTCGGTGTTTGGCTTTACTATATACTGAATGTTTCTCCTTTGCCATTAATAATCCATATATGCACTATTAAATGGTATTCGCCATCTCTTAAGTTATCCCCTCTAGTAATAGTTTTTCCAGTCATATTCCCATTCTTATCTAATATATCCCATATTTCCATAGAAATTCCTCCCCATTCCACGATAAATACTCAATTTAATTTGGTTGCATAATCTTCCAAATCTTAACTATATTATATATAAACAATAGCTAAAACCTGCACACCCGTGTTCATAATTTAGCAATACTGTGTACAAATGTATAAAATTTCATCTTAAATTTATCCCCAAAAACAACAAAACTCCTTGAAATCAAGGAGTTTCTATCGCATCAATATTTAAATTCTTTTATGGTGGAGGCGGTGGCCGGGCTCGAACCAGCACGGTATTGCCACCGGTAGATTTTGAGTCTACTACGTCTGCCAATTCCATCATACCAGACATATGGTACAAAAGATAAATTATCATAAAAAATTAAATGTTTTAAGTAACACTCTCCGCGGTATAATTGAAACGAATTATACACTTTAACTTATAATTTAAAAAATATAAGGGGGAAATATAATGCAAAAAAAGTTAATAAAATTAAAGCGCTTCAATCTGGTAATGGGTTTTTTTCATCTTGTTCAGGGCATTATTATGATATTTCTAGCAACAAATGTTATTCAAAAGATAGGTGAGTTTAAGCCAACTATAATCCAGTTTTATCTAAGATTTAATCCTGTAACAAAATCTCTTGAACCTGCTAGTAAGGAATTATTTGAATTACCTTTCGGAATTCTTGTTGCTTCTTTCTTATTAATTTCTGCTGCTGCTCACAGTTTAATTTACTTAAATAGTGAAAAGTATTTTGCAGATCTTAAAAGAGGACTTAATAAGTATAGATTGTTGGAACTTATTTTGTAGCTTTTAACACATTCCCGATCAATATGATTCTACAATATAAAGGTTTAGGCAAGTGGAAAGATTATCTTAATGGAGAAAGAATATATATATAATACTTAGTCTTGCTGCTAAATCCATATTGGCATGGCTTGTACTCTTTGGTGCTATGCAACCTTAAATTGGAAAAATAATGGGATATATGTTTATAGAAGGGATATATTTTATGAGAAAATTGATAAAAAGAATCTTTATAGTTTTACTTTCTATTTTCTTAATAATAAGCATAATCCCCTATTTAGTGCCTGTACAATCAGCCCGGGTTTTCAGCTATAATAAGGAATTCTTGGAAAGTGAATATGCAGATATTGTATGACTTGGTATTTGAAAATATCTGGGAATCCAGTATCTTACACCTTACAATTATTTTTCAGATCTGAATGCAAGGATTGCCAAGACCTTTACATTATAAACAGATATTAATGGAATAAGTATGACCTTTTTTAATGAAATTACTTCTTTTTCATTATCAATAAGCGTTTTATGTGCTGATCGGCAGTTCAAAAAATGTATTTAATTCAGATATCAAATGTTTTTAAACATCCCCCGGATAAAGGCTTAAAATGTTTGAAGCCATAGCCCAAAGGGTAAATGTAAGATTTCATCTATCGGGATTATCTCCAGAAGAAACAAAGGGATATATCAAACATCATTTACAGGTTGCGGGTGGTAAACGGGAACTATTTTCAGATGATGCGGTTAAACTTATTCATAACTTCACTCACGGCATACCAAGAATAATCAATAATATATGTGTAGGATGTCTGCTGGATACCATGCCAAAGTGAAATTGTAGACCCAAGCAGCGCTGAGAGGGTTTATCAAGAAATGTAGCAGGTGTAATCACTAAACAGAAAGGAGTCATCTAAAACGCTTTTCGAATGCGTGATGCAAACCCAGCGATGCCTCCAATGTGCTTGCATAATATTGGTATACACCTTCAGGCTGGCCTTTTTTGTGTTTTTTAAGACTGTTTTCACACCATTCCCATTCCCTGGTAAATTTATGCACCCCATCAATCACTATGAGATACCGCTTACTGACCATATAATTTACAAGCTTTTTATCCCTTATCAGCCTTTTTACAAAATTTACTGCAACATCTTCAATATGTTCTACATCAATGTCTTCCAGCAGACGAGCCAAGGTACAGGAGTGAGGAAGACTTTCAAGTGCAGGGAAAAATTTCTGCATATTCTCAATGATATTTATTCAATTTACTTTTATCTTTAATACTTAAGTTCCCGAGACTTGAATATGCATCCCCATCATAAAAATTTTGAAAATATCCGGCATCGTTAACGTGACAATCATAAATACTATTATCACTATGTTTTTTTCAAATTTTTCTATTCCTGATATTACATCATTCATTTGTTCTTTTGGGATTAGTTCCAGTATCGATATAAACTCGATATCAAAGGTAGGTTGAGCGGCTATTTTATTATCAACATCTATACAGTTAACAGCAGCATTTGCTTCTCTTCGCCTATAAAAACCTCTTTCATTTAACCACCTTGCCTTCTGCCAATCGGATAAGGGGTGCCATTTTGAAATCGTAATGCATAACTTTTTGTGTAATAAAAATGAATTTCGCATAAACCAATGCTTGAATGGTTCTTTTCTTATGAATGGATTGTTTGCAATATAGCCATTGATTTCTTCTATATGTTTTTTCATAACAGTGTTAACTTTGAAAATTACTCTTGTAATTCACCATACTTCATTTCTGTTATTACTCCCCTAGCATCCACTCCACTATCGAACCTCTGAATAGTAACGAGTCCAATTTATATTCATCTCATAATTTGCGAAACTGTATTGTATTTTGAGAGAGTATGTACTATTATATATGGTAGAATATTGTATACACAAGGCTGGAGGCGTATTATGGCTACATCATACAATAAACTGTGGAAACTGCTCATAGATAAAAAAATGAGCAAAGCCGACTTGCGAAAAGCGTCCGGTGTGTCTCCGAACACGATGACAAAGCTGCGCCGAGACGAACCGGTGATGCTGAGCGTGTTGGACAAAATATGTAAGGTGCTGGATGTCAACTATGGGGACATCGTTGATTATGTGGCAGATGAGGAAAGGAGCGATAAATCGTGATTGGTAAAAAGCAAATGACCGAGGAAGAAATAAAGCTGAATTTTATCACTCCTGTTATTACCGACAAGTGGTCAGGTTAGATGTTTTTTGATTACGCCAATGGAGTAGAGCTAAATGAAATGGAACAAAGCAGGTGTGAATCTTTGATATAGTGAGGAACCTTCAATTATGGCTAAATATCGAATTAAGGCAGTTTTATTAGCGTTAGTTATCCTGACAGTCTATCTTCTGTCAGCATGCCAGACTGTGGAATATACTTATATCAAAACTAAGACCAAGGCCCGAACTGAGATTTGGAAAGCCATCACCAATGGAACGGCAAGCAGTGCCTCCGTCGCCATTATGGATGATGGAAAATTGATCTACACAGATGGCTTCGGTATGGCTGATCGAGAAAATAACATACCGGCAGGCAAGAACACAGCGTTTAATGTCGGTTCAATTAGCAAGTTGTTTGCCGCTACATCCATCATGCTGCTGGTGGATGAGGGCACCGTTGCTTTGGATAATCCAGTAACAGACTATCTTCACGAATTCACCATGGCAGATGAGCGCTACAAAGATATTACAGTAAGAATGCTGCTCAACCATTCGTCAGGTTTGCCCGGGTCTACCTTTTGGAATAACTTTGGTTACGAATATAACCAAAACATTTATGAAGAACTTCTGACATCCCTATCCCGCTCATCTCTTAAGCATCGGCCTGGTGAACTGGCAGCTTATTGTAATGATGGTTTTACATTGGCAGAAATGCTTGTGACTGAAGTTACAGGCAAAAGTTATAGCGAATTTTTGGCAGAGCGTTTTTTTAAACCATTAACTATGAAAAATACCGGATTCGGTGTTGGTCGACTCTCAGAAGAGATGATTCCTGCGAAGTTTTATCACCCCGATGGAAAAGCTGAGCCATTGGAGGTGGTATCACTGCTCGCCTCAGGCGGAATATCCTCCACAGCGGAAGTCTTGTGCAAGTTTGCCGATTCTTTTTCAAAAGACTTAATAATCCTGTCAACACAATCCCATTTGGAAATGCTGGCAGCGCAGCCAAGTGAGCTTCAGGGGAAACTTCAAGGGCAGGGGTTCCCCTTTGGACTCGGCTGGGATTACGCCGATATTGAGCCTTATTCCGGAGAAGAACTTCGTCTATACGGGAAAAGCGGCGGCACTGGTCAATACAGCGCGATGCTCTATACGATCCCTTCTCAGCGGATATCGGTAGCATTCATCGCTAGTAGTCCACAATGTAACTCGTCAGAAATTGCCTTAAATATACTATCTTCTTATCTTGAAGAAAAAGGCCTCATCGTCATCGAAGAAGGTGTGATTTCATTACCTGTCAAAGCACAACCCATTCCATCTGAGCTTATGGATTATAAAGGATACTATGATAGTGGCAGCAACACTCTACGAATTGAATTAGATAACAAAAATGGAATGATGATTATTTATTTAGTGGATGGCAGTAATGAGTCAGCCATACTTTCTGCAGTTTATAATGGCGGATACTTTTATGACGGCGATAATAGATTTTACTTAACTTCTGTTGATGGAACCGATTATTTTATAGAATATGACTCCAAATTTGCTTTCTATAAAATAAAAGCCGAAAAGGTTAAGCATATAAATCAACCTCTCGAATTATCTATTTCATTGAATAACAAAGTGTGGCTGCGTCGCAATGTGAGAGCTTTTGAAGAAACACTGCTTTTACCGACACATATCATATCATCCTCCGAAATTCCCGGACTACCCGGTTATGTTAATTTCAATGGTTTAAAGGTTGTAAGATCTTTAGATTATGCAG
>OFEK01001304.1_pt1 | contig 17403 bp, 16 predicted proteins | sample 1521131 | NCBI WGS metagenome assembly OFEK01 (sample SAMN05720209, study PRJEB24109) | activated sludge metagenome | isolation source: Anaerobic digester | place: China | collected 2015-12-16
AGAATCAGAAAAACGTCATGTCCGGGAAAATCTGAATGCCTGAATTGACTATTTTGTTAACTATCTTTGCCTCATCCTTCGTCATCGCCTTTTCCGGCGCGCTGATGCCGGGGCCGCTGTTGACGGCGGCGATCAGTGAAAGCTCACAGCGCGGTTTCATCGTGGGCCCGCTGATGATTTCCGGGCATGCCGTCCTGGAACTGGCGCTTGTCATTGCTCTTCTTACGGGACTGGCGCCGTTTCTGCAACTGCCGGCGGTCTTTGTGGCGACAGCTCTAAGCGGGGCAATCATTCTTTTTGGGATGGCCTGGGGGATGATCCGGTCGCTGCCCTCGCTGCATCTTTCCTGGGATGCAGATAAGAAGCAAAGGAGAAATCCGGTCTTAAGCGGAATCCTGATGAGCGTGGTTAATCCCTACTGGACCATCTGGTGGGCGACCATCGGTCTTGGTTATATTCTCTATTCCCGGCAGTTTGGACTGACGGGTGTTGCCTTTTTCTTTACCGGACATATTCTGGCGGACCTTGTCTGGTATTCGATTGTTACAGCCGCCGTGGCCGGGGGCAGGCGTTTCCTGACCGATCGTCTTTACCGCGGTCTGATCGCCGTCTGCGCCGCCTTCCTCGTCGTCTTCGCCGGTTACTTTGCCTATGCCGGCCTGGTGAAGCTCGCCGCTATCGCCGCCTGAGCGGGATAATTATTCTCCTGATGTAGTAAAATACTATCTTGTGCTTTCTTCGTCTTACTTCGGAATATTTACAAAACAGTTTCCGTCTTTAAATTCCTGAATCAAATAAATCATATTGAAATCGTTTGTGATAAGGAAAAGAAAAATGTATAGAACTATTCCGGTATGATTAATCGGAGCAGTCTTTGATGAGCAGGTGTAATTGTAATTAAGCAAAGCAATTAATAATATAAATCTTTTGTTATCAGGCAGATATATGTTGCTCGCGCTGAAATGAGTTGCTTTTAAAAAGTATTTGACCAAATGTTATTATTGCTTGTATAAGGTTATTGTGTAAGGTTGTGTAATGTTTCACAAGCAATCCAGCCATGGAGATTTTCAATGGAAAACTATCACACAATTGGTGAGGCTGCAAAAAAAATAGGAGTGAGCTCTGAAACTCTTAGGAGATGGGATAAAACCGGGAAGTTGCCTTCAAAAAGACACCCTGTTAACAATTACCGCGTTTACAATGATGAACAGATTGAATTTGTTGTAAAGGAGCTATCGCAAAAGTATTTAACAGATTATGCCGGTTCTTTGCAGTATCAGATTAAACCTTTTTTCGAGACAGGTCTTGGTAAACTATACAATGAGGATGTTCTAACGTTCTTTAAAACATTAGAAACTTCTTCTGTACAACTTATTTTTGCCGATCCTCCTTACAACATTAATAAGGCCGAATGGGACACCTTTGAATCACAAAAAGAATATGTAGAATGGAGCATTGCTTGGATAAAAGAGGCACAAAGGGTACTTGACCCGACGGGAAGTTTGTATATATGCGGCTTTTCGGAAATTCTGGCAGATCTTAAATGGGCCGCCAGCAGCCTTTTTAAGGGCTGCAAATGGCTTGTGTGGTACTACCGCAACAAGGCCAATCTTGCCGACGATTGGGGCAGATCGCACGAAAGTTTATTGCATTTCAGAAAAAGCAATAAGATAATTTTTAATATTGATGAAGTCAGAGTGCCTTATAATGCCCATACACTTAAATATCCTCAACACCCGCAAGCAAAAAGCTCTCAATACGGAAATGGAAAGGAATACGTGTGGACACCACACCCCAAAGGAGCAAAACCTAAAGATGTATTTGAAATTCCAACATTAACAAATAATTCATGGGAAAGAGAAAAACACCCGACTCAAAAGCCCATAGAGTTAGTAAAAAAATGTATTCTCGCCTCTTCAAATCCAGGAGGGTTGGTTGTTGATCCGTTTGGCGGTACCGGAACAACTTTTGCAGTTGCTGAAGCATTTAACAGAAGATGGCTTGGAACCGACATCGAAATTGAATACTGCAATACAATAAAAAGGAGACTCCTGGACTTAAAGCATATTAAAAGAATCGCTGATAATGGAGAAGATTCCGAAATAATAGAACGACGAAGAAAACTAAGAGGATAATAGTTTCCAGATGTCGGCAGCGATAAATTGAGAGAAAGGGAAAATATGCTGGTTATATGGATTTCCTTGCGTAATTGGAGGAGGGTCTATAAAGTAAACTCCTTCCAGTTGCGTTAGAAATTTTGTGTATACCATAAACAGGCCGGAAACAAAGGTGAAACCAATTTGTTTTGTTTCTTTTCTTTGGACATCATTTAGAAAAATGCCAACAACTTTAACAGGGTGCTCTGCGAACTTTTGCATCAGAAGTTTATCTAAAAATATTTTCCCCATTCTGTCTTTTGAAGATGTTTTTAAAGAAATAACAATTTCTTCTTTGTCTATCATTTTGGTCCCGGATTTTACAGAGTCATGGGGCGATAAGACCATATCTGTTTCGCATGAGTAAAGTTTTTCTCCATCTTCTGTTGGGTAGGGAATTTTGAAAACAACTTTATCGTTTTTGATGCCTAATTGTGTGATAATGAGGCGAATTAATTCTTCAAATCTGTTGCCGACATGCTTTCTTGAACTGTTTGGATTGCATAGGAAATCCATTCCGACACCAATGGCCTGCTGGACAGTATACACAACCGAATCAATGATGTTGTGTTCTTCCTTTGTAATAGTTTTTTTGTCTTTAATTTTATTAAGGATAGAAAGAAATTCATTATATTGACCGTCAAATATCCGGCTATTAAAAATGAACAAGTCGTTGTTGATTGGGCGGGCAAACTTTGATGTACCTGCCATTACAGAAGATAAGATAATATAATTTCTATCTGTCGCTTTTTCAGAGACAATGTCAGGCAAGTGTCCCAGAACTCTTTTTGTGACTTCGAAAAACTCATCAAGGCTTTTCTTTGGCATCTGCAAATCTTTTTGTAATGGTTTCATTGATTAATGTTTCTAAAATCAGTATGTATTTGCAGCACATTAAACAAATAATGATGAAATGGCAACCTGTATATTTATTTTAGTCTTTTATCCATCCCCGTGAATCCGTAATCCTGCTCATAGCAGTTCAGACATTACAAAAAGTACATTGTTGTATTTTATTAACATTTTAACAAAAAATCAGGGAGTGGGAATGTTTCCCGCCAAAAATACTAAATACTTAAGGAATGTTCTTGAAATTATCGAGTTCTTTCGATAAAGCCAGAAGCACAATTTTGCGTGGAGATGAAAATTATGGCCAGGGGTACGAAAAAAGGTGATTTATCAGGTTTGACGCTGCTGGGCAAAACCACTCATCCTGTTAAAAAACTTGAGACTTTTCCCAATCACCATCCCGACCGCAACTATACGGTAACATTACAGACGGAAGAATTTACCTGTGTATGTCCGATGACCGGTCAGCCGGACTATGCGAAGCTGAAAATTCAGTACATTCCGGATAAGAAAATTGTCGAATCCAAGTCGCTGAAGTTATATTTGTGGTCATTCCGCAATGAAGGCGTTTTTCATGAACATTTGACCAACATGATCCTCGATGATTTAGTTGCCGCGTTGAATCCGCGCTGGTGCAAGGTCAGCGCGGAATTTGCCGTTCGCGGAGGAATCGGGATAACGGTTGATGCGGAATACACATCGAAATAATAAACCTGAAGGGTAAAAAGGGTAAAAGTATGGGAAAACGTACGGATATTAAAAAAGTTTTAATTATTGGTTCAGGCCCCATCGTCATCGGGCAGGCCTGCGAATTTGATTATTCCGGCACTCAGGCTTGCAAGGCGCTGCGCAAGCTCGGCTACGAAATAGTGCTGGTAAATTCCAACCCGGCAACCATCATGACCGACCCGGGCATGGCGGATGTTACTTACATCGAACCGCTGAATGTTCAAACGATCACCGAAATTATCGAAAATGAAAAACCGGATGCCATCCTGCCCAACCTGGGCGGCCAGACCGGTCTCAATCTGACTTCCGAACTTTACAAGCAGGGCGTTTTGCAAAAGCACAATGTAAAGGTCATCGGCGTGCAGGTGGACGCCATCGAGCGGGGCGAAGACCGTATCGCTTTCAAGGAAACAATGAATAAGCTGGGCATTGACATGCCTATAAGCGAACCGGCTACTTCCGTCGAGGAAGCGGAAAAAATTGCGGCCAAACTCGGCTATCCGGTTGTCATCCGGCCCGCCTATACAATGGGCGGCACGGGCGGCGGCATTGTTTACAACCTGGAAGAACTACAGCTCATCGCCAGCCGCGGCATTTCGGCAAGCCTCATCGGCCAGATTCTCATCGAAGAATCGGTCATCGGCTGGGAAGAGCTGGAGCTGGAAGTCGTCCGTGACGCCAAGAACAATATGATTACGGTCTGCTTCATCGAAAATGTCGACGCGATGGGTGTCCACACCGGCGATTCCTACTGCACCGCGCCGATGCTGACCATTTCGGAAGAGCTCCAGCAGCGGCTGCAGAAATATTCATACGACATTGTCGAGGCGATCCAGGTGATCGGCGGTACCAACGTACAGTTTGCCCATGATCCCAAAACGGACCGCGTGGTGGTCATCGAAATCAATCCTCGTACGTCGCGCTCCTCCGCCCTGGCTTCCAAAGCCACCGGCTTCCCGATCGCCCTTATTTCCTCCACTCTGGCCACCGGCGTCACCATGGATGAAATTCCTTACTGGCGCGAAGGTACGCTGGATAAATACACGCCCTCCGGCGACTATGTCGTCGTAAAATTCGCCCGCTGGGATTTTGAAAAGTTTCCCGGTGCTATCGACAAACTGGGCACCCAGATGCGCGCCGTGGGCGAAGTCATGAGCATCGGCAAGAATTACAAGGAGGCGCTCCAAAAGGCCATCCGCTCCCTGGAGAAAAAACGCTACGGCCTTGGTTTTGTTAAAAACTTCAATGAAAAATCACTCGATGAATTGATGGAAATGCTCTCCGAACCGTCCAGTGAACGGCAATTCATCATGTATGAAGCGCTGCGCAAGGGAGCAACGGTAGACGCCCTTTCCGCCAGAACCTACATTAAAAAGTGGTTTGTGCAGCAAATGGCGGAGCTGGTGGAACTGGAAGAGCGTATTCTGCAATACAAGGGGAAGGATATTCCCGATGAATTATTGAAGCAGGCGAAGAAAGACGGATTTGCCGACCGTTACCTGGCCGGAATTCTGGACAGGAAAGAAGAGGATATCCGCCAACAGCGCATTGCCTGCGGTATGGTGGAATGCTGGGATGCCGTACCGGTAAGCGGAGTGGAAAACGCGGCTTACTATTACTCCACCTACAATGCGGCGGATAAAGTCGGCACCTCCTCCAACCGGAAAATTATGGTTCTGGGCGGCGGACCAAACCGGATCGGTCAGGGCATCGAGTTTGATTATTGCTGCGTCCATGCGGCATTCGCTCTGCGCGACGAAGGCATTGAATCCATTATGGTCAACTGCAATCCGGAAACCGTTTCCACCGATTATGACACCTCCAACAAGCTCTATTTTGAACCACTGACGGTCGAAGATGTTTTGAGCATCTATGAAAAAGAAAAACCCGAAGGTGTGATTGTCCAGTTCGGCGGGCAGACGCCGCTGAACATCGCCTCCGATCTGGCCCGCGCCGGCGTTAAAATTATCGGCACGTCGCCGGAGACGATTGATCTGGCCGAAGACCGTGATCGTTTCCGCATGATGATGGACAAGCTGGGCATTCCCATGCCCAAGTCCGGCATGGCCAGCAATCTGGAGGATGCCCTGAAGATAGCGGGCAGCATCGGCTATCCCTTGATGGTGCGGCCTTCTTATGTGCTGGGCGGGCGCGGCATGGAAGTTGTCCATGACGAAGACATGCTCAAACGTTATGTCAACGCCGCCGTCGGCGTCACGCCGGAGAGACCCATTCTGATCGACAAGTTTCTGGAAAATGCCATTGAAGCCGAGGCGGACGCCATCTCCGACGGAACGGACGCCTTCGTCCCGGCCGTTATGGAGCACATCGAGCTGGCCGGGGTTCATTCCGGCGACTCCGCCTGCGTTATTCCGCCGATCAGCATTTCCACCCGTCATATGGAAACAATTGTTGAATATACAAGGAAGATTGCCGTAGAATTCGGCGTTGTCGGTTTGATGAATATTCAGTACGCCATCGCTAACGACGTTGTTTATATTCTGGAAGCCAATCCCCGTGCGTCACGGACTGTGCCTTTGGTTTCCAAAGTCTGCAATGTATCCATGGCCCGTCTGGCCACGCAGGTGATGCTGGGCAAGAAGCTGGGCGATCTCGATTTAAAGAGAAGGTCGTTCCACCATTTTGGCGTGAAGGAAGCAGTTTTCCCGTTTAACATGTATCCGGAAGTTGATCCGGTTCTGGGGCCGGAAATGCGCTCCACCGGTGAAGTTCTGGGGCTGGCCGATTCTTTCGGTCTGGCCTATTTCAAGGCTCAGGAAGCGACCCAGCAGTTTCTGCCCGGAGAAGGTACGGTGCTGATTACCGTTGAGGAAAAGGATAAAGGCGGTGTGCTGGAAGTTGCCCGCGCCTTTGAAAAAATGGGCTTCAAGATCAAGGCCTCGGAGGGAACCCATAAATATCTGGCGGAGCATGGAATTTCCTCGGAGCATATTCTGAAAATGCACGAAGGCCGACCGCACATGGTTGACGCGATTAAGAACGGCGAAATTCAACTGGTGATCAATACACCGGTCGGCAGACTGGGCAAATACGATGATTCTTATATCCGCAAGGCTTCAATTAAATATAAGATTCCCTATATTACAACTTTGGCGGCGGCGGTGGCGGCAGTGAAGGGAATCTCCGCTTTCCGGCAGGGGCATGGCCGCGCCAAATCGTTGCACAGCTACCATGCGGAAATAAAGTAAAGTCCCTGGCAGATAAGATTATTTCATAGTACCTTTTTGAATATTTGGAGAAAGAACAAGGGGTTGCAACCCCTTGTTCTTTTATTGGCTTCTTCGCGGGATCCACTTTTACACCCTCGAATTTCAAAAAATATTCGGGGGGCCGTTATCTAAGCAGGATGCAGCATTTCGTACACCAGAGGTTTGTCTGTCCACTTCAATTTCTGCTGCTTCAGAAAATTCCAGTACATAAATATAAAGGTGAAAAGGATTTATGGAAAAACTTACAGGTTCGGCTAAAAAAAATCTGCGGTCTCAGGCGCATCATTTAAAACCTGTCGTTATGGTGGGCAGAAACGGCGTCAGCGAGCAGCTGATAGCCTCTGTTGACGCCGCACTGAAGGATCATGAACTGATCAAAGTTAAATTTCTTGATTTCAAGGAGGAGAAAAGGGAAATATCCGGGGAAATCGCCGCCGTTACTAAAAGTGAGGTCGTCGGTATCATCGGCAACATAGCCATCTTTTACCGGCAGCATCCGCTGCCGGAGATGAGAAAAATAAAATTGTAGCTTTGTTTAGCCGATAAGGAGTGCATTGACAACGGCGGCATATTTCAATAAGGTAAAACCTAAAACAGAAACAAAGGAGAGAAAAATGTTTTCTAAGCGATTCATTAGGTACGGGTTGGTAATATTCGGCCTGTTCTTTTTTGTGATGTACGTGATGGAGCTCGACGCGTATGCCCGTGTAGGCGGCGGTCGTTCGTTCGGCAGCCGCGGGTCACGTTCCTATTCATCTCCCAGCTCCCCTTCACGCACAACATCCAGTCCTTCCAGCCCATCCAGGCAAATGGGGGCGGCGCCCGCCTCACCCTCTCAAAGCGGCGGTTTTTTGCGCAGCCTGGCCGGAGGCCTGGTTGGCGGTATAATCGGCGGAATGCTTTTCCGGAGCCTGGGATTTGGCGGCCCCGGCACGGGCGGCGGTATCGGCCTGTTCGAAATTATTCTGATTGGTGCGATTCTTTACGGTATCTGGTGGTTCATTAAAAAGAGGCGGCAGGCGGCGGAAGCGGCTAATCATGCATTTTACCGCTCTACGTCAATGCCGGAACCGCAGCGCTACGATTATACACCAACTTCTTATGGACAGCAGCAGACAGGTTCGGACAGCGATTCCGGGCTTGATCACATCCGGCAGATGGATTCCACTTTTGATGAACAGACATTCAGAGATCAGTCCATGGACGCCTTTTTTAAGATACAGGGGGCCTGGGCGAACCGCGACATGTCGCCCATCCGCAATATGATGACCGCGGAGATGTATGGTATCATTCAGGGCGATGCTGATGATCTGAAAAGGAAAAAACAGATCAACCGGCTGGACAATATTGCCGTGCGTAAGGTGGAAATCAGCGAAGCCTGGCAGGAAGCCGGCAGTGATTTCATTACCATCCGGTTTACGGCGAATTTACTGGATTATACAATCGCTGAAACCACCGGCGAAGTTATCTCCGGCAGCAAAACCGATCCGGTCAAGTTCGAGGAATTCTGGACATTTACTCGCCCCGTGGGCGGTCAGGCCTGGCAGCTTTCCGCTATCAATCAGGCGTAGCAAAATTCGCCGCCTCATGGTTCGGCGCCTGCAGATTAGCATGAGGCGGCTTCCATTTCGCGCGTCAAACTTGAAAATACTACTCAAAAAGAATCTAAAACCGGCAAAGGTGACAACATGAAATTATTCAAACCAAAGGAAGAAAAGAATATTGCCAATGTCCTCTCCAAAATAACGGATTCTGAAGCCGCGTTGTGCCTCGAAGAAATTCACGGTCTGCTCTTTGGAATCGCAATTACACCGGAGCCCATCATGTCCAATGAATGGCTGTCCACCGTCTTCGGTAAAAAACCGCCCTTTGACGATGATGAGACTGCGGAAACAAGTGCCGGTTGTCTCCTGGAAGCCTGCAAGCGCATGACCAACGAAGGCATCAAAGGGAAATTGGTTTTTCCTTTCAATTACAATAGATTAACCAATGAGGAGTTTCCACTGCTGGAAAGCTGGACCCGCGGTCTTTTTCTCGGCTTGTCTTTGCGTCCGCACATCTGGAGAATCTCGAAGGAATACGAAAATGTCAATAAGAAAGAAATCTCCAGTGATATGCAGAAGGTGATAGACAGTTCCAGCATCATTACCACCATTGCCGTCCCCGAAGAAAGAGTGGGAATATATGAACCAATACCAGGCCTTCCGGCAAAAAGCCCCGACGAAGTGATGGAAATGCTGTTCATCATGCTGCCCGCCGCTGTTGAAATCCTACGGCAATACGGTGCGAAACTTCGCCAAGAAAATACGCCCATGGAACCGGCAAAGAAAAAAATCAGTCGCAAAGAAACCGGCTCCGGTGAAAGCGGCAAGGCGAGCAAAAAAAGCAGGAAGATCTGAGATTGTCAAACTGTTCATACTTATTGCCGTGCTTTTTGTTTTCGCCAGTCCAGCCACATTATATAAAGAATCATAAAAATGCTGTAAATTGCTGAGGGCAGGGCCGCTTCTTTTACAAAAAGCGTAATCGCCAGCCCTCCTGCAATACCCTGATTTTTCATCGTGCCCTGAAGAACGAGACTGATTACATTTTTCTTGTCGACCCGGCAAAGACCGCAAATTATTTGAATAAGCCAGCCCAGAAGAAAAGTCGTGCCGATTACGATTCCGGCTATTGGTGCAACAGCCAGGGGATTACTGAAAATCAAATTTCTGTTCACGCCGATCATGGAATACAGGACGATAAAAAATCCCCAGTCGGTCAGCAGCCCGCGCACGGGGAACAATCTGTCCTGCCAGTTGAAGTAGAGAATTCCCCGTGATAAGAGCAGCGGTAAAACAATCAGGAGCAGCATTATCTTCAGGAGCTTATACGGATCCTCAAAAGCAGCGCCCATGAACAGCCAGAAAAACAGCGGCATGATCAGCAGAGCGGCAATGTAGGATGCCACTGTCCCGGACAGTGTGTAGGAAACATTGCCGTCAAGAATAGCGGTGAAAGGAATTACAGCGACCGCCGGCGGGACTGCTGCGATCAGGACAAAGCCGATCCAGAGATTTTTATCGTTAATCAGCCAGGCCGATAAAATCAGCAGAGCACCGCTGAGAACGACGTAACTCATAAATAGTCCGGCCAGTGATGGTTTCAGGATGGAACGGGGATTCAGAAAGTAGTTATTCGGGACGTTGATGGTGGCCAGCGTCATGACTAAAGCCAGTGCGGGCATGATCAACACTTTCAACCATTCCGCCGGTTGGGGCAGCAGAAGCCCCAGCGTTATGGCCAGTAGAAATATAAAATTGCGATTAGCCAGAAGTTTAATCATCCATACTATTCAACTTGAAAATATTATCATTTCAAAGAGTTTCTGTTGCCGCTGATGCCGGCGGAGACAATAAATTTCAATGCTTCATCGGGTTTAACATCGAGTTCCTGCACCTGGGACCTGGGCACCAGCAAGGTGAATCCGGCCCACTGCATGCTTTGTAAGATATAGACCGCTATATGATCTTGAAGGCCGAAAATCTCCAGATCTTCTTTTGTTATAAAGCCTAAAATCTTAATGTCGTCGCCTCCGGGAAGATCTATCATTACTACTTTGGCAAACGAGCTCTTTCTGCCCAGCAAAGCGTTCATGATGTCTTTGATGGTATTATAGATGATTTTTATCAGGGGAAGTTTGCCGAAGAGGCCATCGATATAATTAAAAATACGCCCGCTTGCCACCTGAGTTCCCAAAAACCCCACCAGGATTATCAGGACGATTGTCGTCAGCAGGCCCAACCCCGGAATGTTTATTCCCAGCGCCACAAAGTAGCGTCCCAGGATGCTGTCCGTCAGCTGGAAAACAATCACCACGATGTAGATGGTTAAAACTATAGGTACAAGGATTAATATGCCTTTAAAAAAGAATGTAACAAATTTCTTCATTTCCATGCGCCCTCTTCATGCGCCGTAACGATCAGATGCGGGTCAACTGGCGGTATTTGATCCGGTGCGGCTGGCTTGCCGCCGTGCCCAGTCTCTGCTTGCGGTCCGCTTCGTATTCCGAATAGTTGCCGTCAAACCAGAGGGTTTTGCTTTCTCCTTCGAAGGCCAGGATGTGCGTGCAGATTCTGTCCAAAAACCAGCGGTCATGGCTGATGACCACGGCGCAGCCCGCGAAATTTTCCAGCGCGTCTTCCAGCGCGCGCAGCGTATTAACATCCAGATCATTGGTCGGCTCGTCCAGCAGAATGACGTTGGCGCCTTCTTTGAGCATTCTGGCCAGATGCACGCGGTTGCGTTCGCCGCCGGAAAGTGCGCCGACTTTCTTCTGCTGATCGGTGCCGGAAAAATTAAAGCGGGAAACGTAGGCGCGGGAATTTATCTCTCTTGCGCCGATGGAGATGGTCTCCTGTCCGTCGGAGATCATTTGCCAGATTGTTTTGTCGGGATCAAGGGTGTCGCGGCTCTGATCGACATAAGCCAGTTTCACGGTATCGCCGATGCGGAATGTTCCGGCATCCGGTTTTTCCTGGCCGGTGATCATCTTGAAAAGCGTACTCTTTCCGGCTCCGTTGGGGCCGATGACGCCGATAATACCGCCGGGCGGCAGGGAGAAGGACATGTCTTCCATCAGCAATTTATCGCAGAATCCCTTGGATACATTTTGCGCTTCAATGACAAGATCGCCAAGACGCGGACCGGGGGCGATGAAAATTTCCCGCGTTCCTGATTCCTTTTCCTGATTTTGCCCCAGAAGTTCCTCGTAGGCTTTAATGCGGGCTTTGGACTTGGCGTGGCGTCCCTTGGGCGACATTCTGATCCATTCCAGCTCGCGCTCCAGTGTTTTGATTCTCTGTCCTTCCACCTTTTCTTCATTCTTCAGCCGGTTTTGCTTTTGCTCCAGCCACGAGGAGTAGTTGCCCTGCCAGGGAATGCCCTGGCCGCGGTCCAGCTCCAGAATCCAGCCGGCGACGTTATCGAGAAAATAGCGGTCATGGGTTACGGCGATAACAGTACCGGCATATTGCTGCAAATGATGCTCCAGCCAGGCGACGGATTCGGCATCCAAATGGTTGGTCGGCTCATCGAGCAGTAAAATATCGGGATTTTGCAAAAGCAGACGGCAGAGCGCGACGCGCCTTTTTTCACCTCCGGAAAGAACATTTACCGGCGAATCACCCGGAGGGCAGCGCAGGGCATCCATCGCCATTTCCAGTCGGGAGTCGATGTCCCAGGCATCAAGCGCGTCGAGCTTTTCCTGGACGGCGGCCTGCCTGTCGCATAATGCGGCCATTTCATCGTCGGACATGGGTTCGGCAAACTGTTCGTTGATTTTATTGTATTCCTCGATGAGATCGACCGTGCCCTGCACGCCCTCCTCAACGATCTGCCGGACTGTTTTATTTTCGTCCAGTTGTGGTTCCTGCTCCAGGTATCCCACGGTAAATCCTGCGGAAAGAATGGTCTCGCCCAGGAAATCCTTGTCCACACCGGCCAGTATCTTGAGCAGGGAACTTTTACCCGATCCGTTTAAACCGAGGACGCCGATCTTGGCTCCATAGAAATAAGACAAATAGATGTCTTTGAGCACCGTTTTTTTATCGTAGATTTTACTTACCCCGATCATGGAGTAAATAACCTTGTTGCCTTCATTTGCCATTACCGATAACCTCCCAACGCAACGCGCTGCTTTACTTATTTAAATATAGGGTAAAATGTGCTGAATGATGATTTCAAAATTTTTCCGGATTTTGTCTTTGCCGGCGATAATCCCCATGTGCCCCGGTAAAAGAAATTCGATATCCAGCTGGGCGAAAGAAATGATGCTCTTTTTCAGCAGAGCGCTGCTCCCGCCGGGAAAATCGGTGCGGCCAACGTTTTGGGCGAAGATAACATCACCGCAGAAGAGGGCTTTCCGTTCCGGCCAGTAGAGCCCGATGGAACCGGGAGAGTGGCCGGGAGCAAGGATGCATTTAAATATGTGATCGCCTATGGCGACATCGCCTTCCTCCAGCGGAAAATTTATTTGCAGCTCGGGAGCGGTGATTCCGAAAAGTTCGTAGAGATCACCGCCGACTCCTTTTAAAAATTGCAGTTCTTGCGGATGCAGCGCTATTTTTACCTCTTCGGGATCAAACATCTCGGAAGCCTGGAAATGATCGGGATGCGAGTGGGTGTTGATTACGTAGGCGATGTCTTCCCTTTTGATGCCGTCGTCCGCCATCCGCTCCAACAGATTGGGCAGATAACGGGTGAGGCCCGGATCTACAAGGGCATTGATTCCACCGCCGATATAGAAGCTGTTGCAGTTGTTGTCGAAATAATTCGTCCATTCATAAACGTAAATATCGTCTGTCAGTTTCATTGTTTATCCTTTCAATTTGTGATGCCTTCAACCTTCCGGACACACGGCTATGCTGACGGCTGGTCGCTTTCGAAGTTCGGCTCATCCGGAACAAATATCCAAAGAAGAATATATAATAAGAAGCCCGTACCGCCGATGAGCACAAGCAGGACAAAAAGCAGACGCCAGGTCCAGGAAGGAATTGGCGTATGTTTGCCCAAACCGCCGCAGACGCCGCCGATCCAGCGGTCCTGGCGCGATCGAGTAAAAGTATGGAGCCAGTCAATTGCATTCATAGTTTGCCTTTCTCATTGTTGCGTGGACTTATCCGACTCTCCGGGAAACGCGGCATATAATAATTTAATACCTTCTGCACTAATTATTTATTTCATTATTTAGCGGGGAAAAGACTTTTCAAAGGCAAATCCATTGTCGAGTGAGTTATTTTGATAAATTTACCCCTTTTATCAATTAAAGCTAACGTTGGAACACCGACCACCGAATAGTCGGCGGCGACTGCGCCGTCTATATCCAGTAGAACTCGAAACGGAAGCAAATTGGCTTTAGCAAATCTGGCCACCTTTGCCTGCGGTTCCATGATGTTAATGTAGGCGATTTCCAATCCGCGTTGAGAATAGATTTGATATATTTCTTTATACGAAGCCAGCTCTTTGCGGCAGGAAGGGCACCAGGTCGTGCCGAAAAAAATCAAAACCGGCTTGCCGCGCAGAGCTCTTAATTTAAAAACTTTACCCTCGAGGTCTTTCAATGAAAAATCGGGAGCTTCGGAATTTACTGTTTTAAAGGGAGCGCCGGGAATGTTTTGCCCCAGTGAAGAATTCGCCGGAAGGCATATCAGCAACATGAACGTCATTAGTATTGTACAAATTTTTTTCATTATCTTCCTGTCTTGTTAAAAGTAAAGAGTTCCGGCGGTAAAGAGAAAATATTCCCCTGCGCCGATCAATATCAAACCAAAGATAAAATTTATTTTTGTCATCCATATTCCCGTACGGGGCAGAGAGGCGATCAAACCGGCAAAAGTTCCGACGATCATCAGCAAAGTGCCCATACCGAAAGCAAAAACAAAAAGCAGACTTACACCCAGAGCCAGATTCGTGCGCATGGCTACAAACCCCAGTAAAACAGCCAGCACCGGCGCCGTGCAGGGGCCGATGATGACGCCGGATGTAGCGCCGATCAGGAAGCTGCTGAAAAATCCTTTTTTCTTACGGCTGCCGGTCAGTTTGATGAGCTTTTGCGGAACGGGCAGAGAGATGCTAAAGACATCCATCATCGCCAGTCCCATGATAATGCACAAATTGGCCATGATAAAATATGTCCACGGCGTTGTCTGCAGCTGGCCGAAAATTCTGCCGGATAAGACAGCTGCGGCTCCCATGACCGAATAGGTTACAGCCATCCCGAGAACATAAAACAGGGAGAGCAGGAAGCCGCGCAATCTGGAGGACGATCCCCGTGCTCCGATAAATCCGACGGTTACAGGAATAAGAGGATATGTACAGGGAGTAAATCCGACCAGAACGCCGCCGCAGTATGCCGCCAGAAACGCCAGCAGCACGGAGCTCTCTAAATATAAGTGCAAGTTGCCCAGTAAATTTTCAATCATTGAGTCGCCCAGGTTACATAAACTTATTTTAGAATAGGGAAATTGTGCAAAAGCGTCAAGTAGTATTGTGCGGTGATTTTATGGTATGGAATCGAATACAGACACCGGCCCGCATAACAGGGTATCGAGCCGGAGATGTTTCCGCAGTATTGCCATCTACCGGGAAAAGAATTAGAAAAAGTCGAAAACTATCCGGTCTCAAGAAAAGAAAGACGCACCGGCAATTGTTATTCTTGACAGTTAAAGATAGAAAGTACTATAAACATTGATAATTTTTTAAGGAGGAGCTCAGTGAAACGATTATGTCTTTTTGTGTTGTTTGTGTTTTTGGTATTACCGGCCTTTGCGACGGCAAAAAGTCTCTCCCCGGAAGAAACATTTAAGAAAAACTTTCCCGACAGAACTTTCGAAAGCATCATGCCGACACCTATCGCGGGTTTATACGAAGTATATACGGGAAATCAGCTTTTTTATTATGCACCGAAAGCAAACTTATTAATTTACGGCAACATAGTCACGAAAGATGGATTCAGCATTACGCGGGAAAGTTACTTAAAGAAGATGGCGCCGAAAATGGCGAAGCTTCCGTTGGAAAATGCTCTGAAAATCGGCAACGGGAAAAACAGCGTCGTAGAGTTTTTGGATCCGGACTGCTTCCACTGCCGCGAATCTTATAAATATTTTACCCGTCGGAAAGATGTAACCACTTATGTCTTCTTCTATCCGCTGTCTTTGCGTTCGGAAAAGAAGATCCGGCACATTCTATGTTCAGCCAATAAAGCAAAAACATTTGACGATGTAATGACGGGAAAACTGGATAATAATGCAAAGCTGAATGCCTGCAAAGACGCACAAGTAGATGAAACCATCAAGACATACAAAAGACTGGCCGCCCAGATCGGCATCAGGTCCGTTCCGTTCTTTTATGTTAAAGGGCAGGCGGTTGACGGCTTTGAAGCTGCCGTATTTGAACAACTTTTAAGGAAATAGGATATCAAGGTTCAAGGCTAAAGGTAAAAGGCTGAAGGCTGAAGGTAAAAAATAACACCTTCGGTCTTCAGCCTGTAAAATGATTGTTTTTCAGCAACTCCTGAATGCCCTATCGCCTACTAATGCTAACGAATTTTGGCCCCTGTTTTCGGTTCACGGTCGAAAGCCAGAACAGTCAGACCTTCGGCGGTGTCGGTCGCCAGCAGCATGCCGCGCGATTCTACTCCCATCAACTTGGCCGGCTTCAAATTGGCTACAATTACAATCTTCTTCCCCACCAGTTCTTCCGGCTTGTAATCCTTGCCGATGCCCGCGACAATAGTCCTCTCTTCGCCGATATCCACTTTAAGTTTGACAAGTTTGTTGGATTTGGGAACCATCTGCGCTTCCAGAATTGTCGCCACGCGCAAGTCCACCTGGGCGAAATGATCGTAGTCAATTTCCGGTTTTAAATCGATTGCGGGTTTTTCCTGCCCGGTTGTCGTCATCTTTTTATCCTTTTCTACGCGCGGAAATAAAGATTCTCCCCGAGTTAATGGATTTCCCGCACGCAATGTTCCCCAATCAAGCAGGCCGCTCAGATCGAGTTTTTCTGAATCGCCGGCGCCGATCTGGAGTAATATTTTTTGCGCCGTCTGCGGCATGAACGGAGAAATAAGAACCGCTACGGCCCGCAGCGACGCCAGCAGATTGTACATAATGGCGATAAGCTTTTCTTTTGCGGCCGGGTCCTTTCCCAGCGTCCAGGGCTCTTTTTCCACAATGTATTTGTTGGTGATGTTGATGAACTCCCAGACGGCAATCAATGCCTTTTGGAGGGACATCTCGGCGAAACAACTTTTCATCTCCTCCACCGCGCGCGAGGCGGCTTGAATTAAACGATCGTCATAGTTCTCCTCGCTCGTCTGCGGCACCTTGCCGTCGCAGTATTTGACGGCCATGGTAATCGAGCGGCTGACCAGATTTCCCAGGTCATTGGCCAGGTCGGAATTCAGCCGCTGCACAAAAGCATCTTCGGAAAAATTGGAATCCAGTCCGAACACCATGTCGCGCAGCAGGAAATAGCGGAAAGCGTCCAATCCGTATTTATCTTTCAGATCCAAGGGGCGGACGACATTGCCGAGGCTCTTGGACATCTTGCTCGCGTCGGAATTCCAGTATCCGTGGACATTCAGGTGGCGGTAAGGTTCAATGCCCGCGGCTTTCAGCATGGTCGGCCAGTAAATGCCGTGCGGCTTCAAAATATCCTTGGCGATAAGATGCTGGGCCGCCGGCCAGAATTTGCGGAAATTTTCGCCATCAGGGTAACCCAGCGCCGTCACGTAGTTAATCAGGGCATCGAACCAGACGTAAGTCACATAGTTTTCATCAAAAGGTAAGGTAATGCCCCATTCCAGCCGGGTTTTGGGACGGGATATGCAGAGATCTTCCAACGGTTCGCGTAAAAACGCCAGCACTTCGTTTTTATATCTTTCCGGACGGATGAAA
>OFEK01001311.1_pt1 | contig 17307 bp, 14 predicted proteins | sample 1521131 | NCBI WGS metagenome assembly OFEK01 (sample SAMN05720209, study PRJEB24109) | activated sludge metagenome | isolation source: Anaerobic digester | place: China | collected 2015-12-16
CTGGTGCGAGATATGCGGAGCGGCCTGCGACGAGATCACCGAAGAGACGTTCCCGGACCTGAGAAAAGCCCGGACGCTCTGCCCGGAGTGCAGGAAGTCCTACGAGGAGGCCTGCCGGCTGCGGTGACGGGGCGGGAGGCCCCGGCATACGCCCGCCCCCGGACCGGGATGCGCTGATTGGTAAAAGTACTTATCCTTCAGCGGAAGAGATCCTCAAGTCGAACCGCAGGACCGTTTCATCCATGACTCCGGCGATACCCCCGGGTAGGCGTAAGGCCCTGCCATCTGCTCTGGCGCAGGGTGACGGGATCCTCATCGTCGACGCCGACCTGACGATCATCCAGGCCAACGCGCAGTTACAGGCCCTCTTCTGCGCGACACAGGAAGAGCTCCTCGGAGCGGATGCTCCCGGGGCCATCCGGAGGTATCTTGGGCCGCTGCTCACAGAGGGCGAGTCTCCCGGAGAGGTCGTCGCCCTTCTCCGGGATGGATCGTGCCCTTCGCCGGTCACGCTCGATGTCCGGGTTCCCGGGACCGGCGCCCGGAGGGTATCCATCTCAGTCAGCACGGTCGACGCCGTCACGCCCGCGCTCCGGCTCCTTGTCTTCCATGACACCGGGGAGGGGGGCGCCGGCCTCACCCGGTACGCCCCCGGGGAGGCACCCCTGGCCGCCTTTGCCCGGGACCGCGACCTCCCCTCCACCCGGGCCGGCAACCCGGAGGATCCCGGCCTCCCCCCGGTTCCCAACGCCAGGAGCACGGATTCCGACCTCTTCTGCCCGGAGGACGCCACCTGCCTGCGGCAGACGATCGAGGCGCTCGCGAGGAGCGAACGGCACCTCGCCACCCTGATGAGCAACCTCCCGGGTATGGCCTACCGGTGCAGGCCCGACCCCGGGCGGACGATGGAGTTCGTGAGCGAGGGGGCGCTCAGTCTCACCGGCTACACCCCTGAGGAGATCGTCGGCAACCGGCGGATCGCCTACGGCGACCTCATCCACCCCGGCGACCGCCGGAGGGTCCGGGAAGAGGTGGTTTCCGGGCTCGCGGAGGGGAGGCCCTTCCAGTTGGTCTACCGCCTGATCGCCGCGTCCGGCGCGGAGAGATGGGTCCGGGAGCAGGGTCGGGGCACTCCCGGCTCCGGGGGCGGGGCCGCCACGGCGGTCGAGGGGTACATCACCGATATCACCGACCGGGTGCAGGCCGAAGAGGACCTCGCGGAGAGCGAAGACCGGTTCCGGAGCATCTTCTCCACGAGCCACGCGGTCATGCTGATCGTCGACCCGGAGACCAGCGCCATCGTCGATGCGAACCCGGCGGCGAGCGCCTACTACGGCTACCCGCTCGAGACCCTCACCGCGATGCGGATCGCCGATATCAACGCCCTCGGGGAGGAAGAGCTGCTCCGGGATATGCAGAAGGCGGTGACCAGCGAAGAACAGCATTTCTCGTTCCTGCACCGGCTGGCGGACGGCCGGTGCCGTGATGTGGACGTCTTCAGCGGCTGCGTCGTCATCCGCGGGCGGGTGCTCCTGCACTCCATCATCCACGATGTCACCGGGCGGCGGCGGGCAGAGGAGCAGTTCCGGGCGCTCCTCGACGCCACGCCCGATGCGGCCATGCTCATCGATCACGACGGGACCCTCCTCGCCCTGAACGAGGTGATGGCGGCACGATTCGAAAAGACCGTCGGGGAAATCCTCGGGACATGCGCCTACGACCTCCTCCCACCGGAACTGGCGGTGAAACGACGGGAGCTTACAGCACAGGCCCTCATCGCGGGGAGCCCTCTCCGGCACGTCGACGAGCGTGACGGGCGGATCCTCGAAAACGTCCTCTTCCCGGTCCCGGGCGGCCGGGAGGACGGACGGAGGGTGGCGGTCATATCCCACGACATCACCCGCGAGCGGGAACTCGAACGGGTCCGGCAGGAGGCGTTCGACCGGATCAGGCAGAACATCGAACAGTTCGCGATCCTCGGCGACCACATCCGGCAGCCGCTTCAGGTGATCCTCGGCACAGCGTGCCTGCTTGAGGACGAGCAGGCAATCCAGAGGATCCAGCAGGAGGTTGGGCGGATCAACGGGTACATCCGGCAGCTCGACCAGGGCTGGATCGATTCGAGGAAGATCCAGGAGTACCTCCGGCGGTACGAGTGGATGTAGTGCATCGATTCCAAATGAACAGACCCTATCTGGCCTTCGTTCCATCCCAGACGGAGCGCTCCCCTTCGCCCCCCCACCCCGCCCGCGCTGCGCGCTCCTCCCCCGCCCCCTCCGCAAGAATAGTGCTGGCAGCGGTTTCCCGGGGGAGGAGAGAGCCAGAATCCGATTTTCCAGGCTTGTCCCGGTACACTGGACCGTGGTGGCTATCGCCACGGGGGGAGGGGACCGGGGAGGGGGAAGCCCCCTCCCCGGGCAAAATGGTACCCGTACGTTCCTCTCCGGCATCCCCCACCCCGCCCGCGCTTCCTGGAGGGGATACTCGTACGTTCCTCTCTGGCAACCCCCACCCCGCCCGCGCTTCCTGGAGGGGATACCCGTACGTTCCTCTCTGGCAGCCCCCACCCCGCCCGCGCTTCGCGCTCCTCCCCCGCCCCCTCCCGGGGGCAGGGGCAGTCATGGCGATAGCCAGGGGAAAGCCGTGTCAGGGGGTGGTGCTGGCGGTGGTTTTTCGGGAGAAGGGGGGAGAGCGAGCCCGGACCTGGTTCGACCCCGGGATCTCCCCGTGCAGTGGACCGTGGTGGCTATCGCCACGGGGGGAGGGGACCGGGGAGGGGGCTCGTCCCCTCCCCGGGCAAAATGGTACCCGTACGTCCCTCTCCGGCAGCCCCCACCCCGCCCGCGCCTGCGGCGCTCCTCCTCCGCCCCCTCCCGGGGGCGAGGGCAGTGCTGGCGATAGCCGGTGGGAAGCCGTGCCCGGTTCTCCCCCGGGTTCCCCCCGTGCAGTGGACCGTGGTGGCTATCGCCATGGGGGGAGGGGACCGGGGGGGTCTCCCCCTCCCCGCAGGTGTGAACTCATACGTCCCTCTCCGGCAGCCCCCACCCCGCCCGCGCCTGCGGCGCTCCTCCTCCGCCCCCTCCCGGGGGCGAGGACAGTCATGGCGATACCTGGTGGGAAGCCGTGCCCGGTTCTCCCCCGGGTTCCCCCCGTGCAGTGGACCGCGTGGTGGCTATCGCCATGGGGGGAGGGGACCGGGGAGGGGGAAGCCCCCTCCCCGCAGGCGGGTACCCGTACGTTCCTCTTCAAAGCCCCCGGCCCCCGGCCCCCGGAGGGGGGCAGTACGTGGGATACCCGGGAAAAGCCGTCTCCCGGGATGCAACCCCCCGGATAGTGTGAAAAAGATGCTACTCTCCTCCGTTGAGAGTGCCGGTAATTGAGAATCGTTGCACTACCCTTCTTCGATATACTGTTTCAGCGCCACGGCGTTGTTATGCTCCTCATCTTTGGCGGCGTAGAGGAGCGTGACGGTTCCGTCGTTCGCCTCCCCCCGGAGCCGGGCGAGCGCCTCCTCCTTCCCCTCGAGTTCAGCCCGGTAGCGCCGCAAAAACTCCTCCCACTTCGCCGGGTCGTGCCCGAACCACCGGCGCAGTTCGGTCGTCGGCGCAAGGTCCTTCTCCCACCGGTCGACCTTCGCGTTCGCCTTCGAGATGCCCCGCGGCCAGAGCCGGTCGACGAGGACCCGGAGCCCGTCGTCCTCTGAGGGCTCTTCATAAACCCGTTTTATGCGTATCATGGGCGGGGGATACGGCGGGCCCCTACTTAACCCTGTCTCCCAGAGTAACCAGACCCGTGCGATGGAGGATTTCCGCCGGCAGGGCTTCTCCAGCGTCGGAGGGCAACCCTGCAAAAGGTATATCATGCTTGCTTCCATCTCCCCGCCCCGTATGACGAGACTGGAAAGACTCCTGATCCTCACCCTGGTGATAGGGTGTGTAACCCTCTTCTCCGGGGCGGTCGCCCAGGATGGGTATGGGTACGACACAACTGCGACGCCGACAGCGAATGTGACACCGGCTGCCGAAGCAAACGTTACGATCACGTCGCCGGAGGAAGGTGCCACCGTTGCTGCCGGGAACGTGACGGTTACGGTGAACCTGACGAACTTCACGCTGGTCGAACCGATCAACCAGTCGAACGCACCCGGTGAAGGCCACCTGCACTACTACCTCGATGCCCCGGTGCCGACGAACGCGAGCGCTCCGGCTATCCCCGAAACCGGTGGTTATGTCATCTCCACGAACACCTCCTACACCTGGGAGAACGTGACGCCGGGCGAGCACAACTTCTCGGTCCAGGTGGTCAACAACGACCACACGCCGATCATCCCGCTCGTGTACGATACGGTCAACGTGACGGTCGGCGGGAACGTGACCGGGAACGCGACGGTGGTGAACCTCACCGCAGAGAACATCGCCTTTGATACGGACACCATCACGGTGCCTGCGGGGGCGAACGTGACCGTCCACTTCGTCAACAAGGATGACGGCATCCCCCACAACTTCGCGGTCTACGATAGTTCCCTCCGGTCGGAGCAGATCTTCGTGGGCGATATCATCACCGGGCCCGCCGAGACGAACTACACCTTCACGGCTCCCTCAGAACCCGGGACGTACTACTTCCAGTGCGACGTCCATCCCTCCATGAACGGCGATTTCATCGTAGAGTAACGGAGAACGAACCGGTGTGAGAAGGGCGGGACAGTTCCCGTTCTTCCTGCCCCCTTTCCCTCGCAGAGATCCTCCTGATCCGGGAGCCGGCAACCGCGCCGTCTCGCTCCCGGCATACGGAATCGGGGCCATCAGCGGGCTATTTCAGCCGAAAGAGGTTTTTTGGGGCTGAAAAGGCAAACCCTGCGAAAGGTATAATATGCTCGCTTTCATTCCCTGCCCCGTATGCAAAGATTGGTAAGACTCCTTACCCTCACCCTGGTGATAGGGTGTGTAGTGCTCTTCTCCGGGGCGGTCGCCCAGGTGGAGAACGCCGCCAACATGACCAACCAGACAACAGGACCACAGACGGCGGAGGGAGTCCCGCCGGAGATCACGCAGTATGCGGCCGACTGGCCGCTCCCCAACAAAGACTACGAAAATTCCAGGGCAACGACCGAAGCGTCAATCGACAAAGGCAACGTCCGCGATCTATCGATCGCCTGGACGTTTAATATCACCGCCAACGGCACCTTCGGCGGCGCGAGCAGCAACCCCATCATCATGGGGGAGACCGTATTCTTCCAGGACCTTCATGCCAACATCTACGCCCTGAACCTCGCCGATGGTTCGGTGAAATGGGAGAAGGTCTACAACAACACCACCGTGACCGGGCCGAACGGGCCGGCGGTCGGGTGGGGCAAAGTCTTCGTGGCAGGCGATCCGTTCTCGATCGCGGCGCTGAATGTATCGAGCGGTGAAGAACTCTGGTCGACGCAGCTCATCAACACCTCGGCCGTGGCCGGGGAGGTCATCGGTGAGGGCATCGATATCCAGCCTACGGTCTACGACAACTTCGTCTACACCTCGACGGTCCCCGGCCGCGGCGATGTCTTCTACCGGGGCGGGGCTGTCGGGTACCTCTACGCCCTGGACCAGGAAACCGGGAAGATCGCGTGGAACTTCAGCACGGTCGACGACCCGGTGAGCATCTGGGGCAACCCTGACATCAACAGCGGCGGCGGGGCCTGGTATACCCCCGCCGTGGATACGGAGACCGGCATCGTCTACTGGGCCATAGCAAACCCGGCACCGTTCGCAGGGACCCCGGAGTTCCCGAACGGCGCAAGCAGGCCCGGCCCGAACCTCTACACCAACACCATGATGGCGCTCGACCACGCGACCGGGGATATGGCCTGGTTCACCCAGGTGCTCCCGCACGACCTCTTTGACCACGACCTGCAGATCGCACCGATCCTTACCGGTGCCAACGTCAGCGGCAAGGACCAGAACGTCGTGCTCGGCGCCGGGAAGATGGGCAGGGTCTACGCCTTCAACCGTGACTCCGGTGCCATCCTCTGGATCGCCGACGTGGGCAGGCACGAGAACGACCAGCTTGCGGTGCTGCCGCCCGGCAACACCACGGTCTACCCGGGAGCGCTCGGGGGTGTCGAGACCCCGATGGCCTACGCCAACGGCACGGTCTACGTGCCCTACGTCGACCTTTACACCAACTGGACACCGGTAAGTTCGCTCTCGATAGGTGTCAAGAACGCGCCCCAGGCTGAGATCCAGCCGTTCACCGAGGGGACGGGTGGACTTGTGGCCATCGAGGTCGATACCGGCAAGATCCTCTGGGACAGGAAACTTGATTCCATCAATGTGGGCGGCGCGACGGTCGTCAACGACCTGGTCTTTACGGCGACCTTCGACGGGACGATCTACGCCTTCGATGCGATGACCGGCGAGCAGGTCTGGAACTTCACCGCTCCTGCGGGTATCAACGCCTGGCCCGCGGTGGCAAACGACACCATCATCTGGCCCTGCGGCGTCGGGGGCACGCCCCAGGTCATCGCCCTACGGCCAGGGGGTATGGGGAACGTCACCCCGACCCCGACGGTGAACGTCACCCCGACGATGACGGCGAACGTGACGCCCACCCCGACAGTGAACGTGACGCCGACACCGACGATGAACGTCACCCCGACCCCAACAATGAACGTCACCCCGGTCGCCGGGGCGAACGTCACGATCACGTCGCCGGAGCAGGGTGCCAGCATCGCTGCCGGGAACGTCACGGTTACGGTGGACCTGACGAACTTCACGCTCGTCGAGCCGGCCGGCCAGGCGAACGCTCCCGGTGAAGGCCACCTGCACTACTACCTTGACGCCCCGATACCGACGAACGCGAGTGCTCCCGCCATCCCCAGGACTGGTGGTTATGTCGTCTCCACGAACACCTCCTACACCTGGGAGAACGTGACGCCGGGTGCGCACAACTTCTCGGTCCAGGTGGTCAATAACGACCACACGCCGATCATTCCGCTCGTATACGACACGGTCAACGTGACGGTCAGCGGGAACGTCACCCCGACGCCGACAGTGAACGTGACTCCGACACCGACGGTGAACGTCACCCCGACACCGGCGGCGGCCGGGAACGCGACGGTGGTGAACCTCACCGCAGAGAACATCGCCTTCGACACGGACACCATCACGGTGCCTGCGGGGGCGAACGTGACCGTCCACTTCGTCAACAAGGATGACGGCATCCCCCACAACTTCGCGGTCTACGATAGTTCCCTCCGGTCGGAGCAGATCTTCGTGGGCGAGATCATCACCGGGCCCGCCGAGACGAACTACACATTTATGGCCCCCTCAGAACCCGGGACCTACTACTTCGAGTGCGACGTCCATCCCTCCATGAACGGTGATTTCATCGTGCAATGATGCAGGACAGGATTGGTATGCGGGGACGGGGATAACCCCGTCTCTCCTCTCTTTTGCGCCTGTCCGGCGCTACACCAGTTCGTGCCTGCGGAGGAACTCCCGGATCTCGCGTGACTCCACCCAGCCCCTGTCGAGCCGCCTGACAAGATCATTGATCCGCCAGACCTGTTTGCGGATCCGCTCCGACGCCTGCTCGTCATCCATGAGTTCCGCCGTAGCGAGGATGACCTGCAGGGGCAGGCGGATGTGATCGCCGAGGACCGCAAACTGCTCGATGTTCTGCTCGATCTGGGTGAACGCCTGGCGCCGCATCTCCTCAAAGCGTCTCTGCTCGGTGATATCGTAGGAGATCACCGCGACCCGCACCACGTTCCCTTCCGCGTCGGCGACGGGGAAGAGGGAGTTGTAGAGGACCATCCCCTCCCGCTCATCGACAAACCGGGCCGGCCGGCCTGTCGAGAAGACCTCTCCGACGAACTCCTTCCGTCGTGCGGCGACGTCCGGCGGGAGATAGTCGAATATCGATCTGCCCATGAGTTCCTGAACGCTTCCTCCGAACCTCTCGGCAACCACCTCGTTCAGGGCAAGGAGGGCGCCGTCGCGGTCGATGAGCATCACTGCGTTTGGCGATGCGTTCATGAGCGCCCGGAACCGTTCTTCGCTCTCTATGATGGCGGCTTCAGCCCGCTTGCGCTCACGGATGTCGATGCCGATCCCGACACGCGTATCGTCGGAGAGGCGGATGTTGGCCCAGGCGGTTTCGATGACGGAGCCGTCCTTTGCGGTCAGCAGGAGGTCGCGCCACCCCGGTTTCAGCGACCGCATGTAGTCGCGGGCCATCTTCCGGTACTCGGGGTCGGGGAAGAACCTCGCCACCAGGTCACCCCCGGCCCCGTCCTCCTCCGACCAGCCGAACACCCTCTGGATCTCGCGGTTGAGGCGGAAGAACCTGATATCGGGGTCATAGATCGTGATCATCACCGGGATGGCGTCGATGATCCCCTGCAGGAGTTCCTGCTGGTGCTCCAGCGCCTGCCGGGACTGCTTCTGTTTGGTGATGTCCATCGTGACGCCGACGGCCCGGACGAAGCCTCCCGCCTCATCCCTCTGGACATCGCCACGGGACTCGAGCCAGACGACGGCTCCCGTGTCGGGGCGGATGATCCGGAACTCGGTGTGGTAGAGGCCGCTGTGCTCTTCTTCGGCGCGCAGGCGGTCGATATCGTCGGGGTGGACCAGCGCCAGCCTCTCCTCGGGCCGGGCGAAGGGCGGCCGGCCGTAGATCCCTTCAAAGTCGCCGCTGATCCTGAGCCGGCCGGTGGCGGGCTCCCAGTCCCAGGCGATCATCCTCGCGGCGCTGAGGGCAAGCTCGAGCCGCTGCTGCTGGAGGCGCAGTTCCTCTTCCATCCGTTTCCGGTCGGTGATCTCGGTGCTAACGCCTCCAAGCAGGTCTTTTCCGATGGGAAAGTTGGAGGAGATGTAGTAGCGGTTGTTCCAGAAACTGTGCTCATACTTCTGCCCGACGCCTGACGCCATGATCTCCCGCGACCTCGCGATATACTCGGCCATCACCCCCGTGCCAAGGAGTTCGGTGATACGTCTCCCGATGATCTCGTCCAGCCTGCCGAGGTCGCGCCGTGAGACGGGGTTTGCGTCGCGCAGGATCCAGTCCACGATCTCGCCGTGCTCATCGCGGACCATCTCATAGATCTCGACGGAGTCGCTTGAATTCTCAAAGAGTCCCCGGTATTTCTCCTCGCTCGCCTGCAGTTCCTCCTCCATCCGCTTCCGGTCGGTCACATCGGAGAGGACTGCTACTGCATAGCGCATGATGCCGCTCTCGTCGTGGATGGGAGCGGAACTGACGTTTATGTAGATCCAGGTGCCGTCTGCCCGGAGGATCCGGATCTCCTCGTCCCTCACCACCTCCCCGCTGGCAACCGACCGGGCAATCGGCCACTCCTCGGGCAGGTAGGGCCGCCCATCAGGACGAAGCCCGCTGAATGCCCTGATGTCGCGCGGCATGTCGGGTCGCCCCCACATCCTGCGTAACTGCTCGTTGTAGTGGATGAGCCTTCCCGACGGGGCTTCGGCGATGACGACGCCCTCGGGCATCTGTTCGATGATGGCTTGCAGCAGGGAACGCTCCTCCTCAACTCTTGCAAGGAGCCGGTCCTGCTCTGTGCTCTCCGGGAGCGTCGGGTGCTCCGGCGGCCGCTCCCGGATCAGCCACCGCTTCTCCCCGGCGCCACAACCGGCGGCGGTGATCGCGACCCTGACCGGGGTGCCGTTCCGGGAGCGCAGGGTTGTCTCCCCCGATACGCACGCTCTCCCGGCACGGAGGTCCGCGAGCATGCGAGCGATATCCGGTTGAGCATCGGGGTGACAACACGCCGCAAGGAGCGTGCCCGCCAGCGGCTCCCCGAGGAGGGCTGCTGCCGCCGGATTGGCGTCGACGATCCTGCCGTCTGCGTCCGTCACCACGAACCCGTCGGGGGAGGACCCGAGGAGATCCCGGAGTTGCTGCCGCTCCTCCTCCGCCCGGGTTGCGGCTGCGGCCAGATATTCTGCAGCGCGGAGAAGGTCCCCCGGGTCTGCCGGCACCTCCCGGGTGAGTTCGCCGATACGCTGCCGGACGGCCTGAATCTGCTGGTCCAGAGGTGTTTCCTGCATATTTCCTCACACTTTCGCCGGCGGATCGGCCGGCCCGGGTGAGCTGATGGAAGGACGACCCGCCGGAAAAGAATATTCTGGGCATCGCCACAGGGAGGTCTCTCACCACTGAAGCGGGGATCCGGCGTGCCGGACCCCCGCCCTTGCAGGCGATGCGTCACGATTCAGGGATCGCAACTGCAGCTTTTACCATCTGATCGGTGATATATGTTCCGGGATCACCCCCCGGGCGAAGGCGCCCGGATCCCCGGAACGCCTTCCCGGGGCTGCACCGGCTCCTGCGCACGGAGAAGAACCGGCAAGGCCGATCTCGTTGTAATCCGGCTCCTGCTCGCCATCGCGGGTCTCCGGCGCACCGGGGCAATTTCAGGGAGCACTCCACGCCGCCTCCGCTAAGAGGAGTTGCTATACCCATCCGCTGAGCTTCCGCGCTCTTCGCGGCAGCGCGTGAGGTGACAATCCATACCGGGACCCGCAAGGTAAGGTGAAACGGTCTCATACCCGTACGTCTCGCTCCGCCCCCCGCCCCACCCTCTCTTCGTGGGGGGGCGCCCATACGTTCCTCTCCGGCCTCTCCGCGGGGATACCCGTATGGCGCTTTTCCGGCATTTCCGTAGGTGGGTACCCGTAAGTTCCTCTCTGAAGCCCCCATCCTGCCCGCCCCCCGCCCCCGCCCCGGGATTCTTCCTGTGGGGTATTGAGCATCGCTGCCATGGTGCTGAACGGGGCCACGATAGCGATGCTCGACAGCCTCATGCTTCTGGTCCCTGCGGATACGCAGGACCGGGTGTGCATATGCCTCTCCGGGAAAAGGTTAATACCCACGATAGAAAAGAACGGCCCGGCATGGAAGGCACGGGAAAGGAGGTGAAGATCGCCCGGGTCCTCATCACCATATCGGTGATCTTCGGGCTCTTTGCGGTTGTGACGCTCCTCGTTATCGGGATCGGCGGCTTTCCGGGGAGGACCGGCATTCCCGGCGCCTTCCCGGGGCTTGCGCTCCTCCTTGCCGCAGTCAAGGCTGCCGGGACCGGGTTTGGGCTTGCGGCGTACCGGACGATCACCCGGGGCGACCTCCGGAGGGCCGGACGATACGCTCTCGCCGCAAGCCTCCTTCCGCCCCTCGACCTGATCGCGCTCTTCGCCGGGCTGCTCGCCCTCTTTCCGCACAGGGAGGGCGGGGCGGGGTGACGGGCAGGGATCCGAACGCCGGCAGCGGGCCGCGTATCGTCTCCTGGAACGTCACGGCCCGGTGCAACCTCGCCTGCGCCCACTGCTATATCGATGCGGACGGGCGCGGCTCCCCCGGCGACCTCGACACCGCCGAAGGTATGACCCTGATCGACCAGATCGCCGCCGTCGGCCGGCCCATCTTGATCCTCAGCGGAGGCGAACCGCTCCTCCGCCCCGATATCTTCGACCTCGCCGGGTATGCCGCCGGGCGCGGACTTCGGGTTGCCATGGGCACGAGCGGCGTCCTCGTCACCGATGCCGTCGCGGGCCGGGTACGGGATGCGGGTATCCGGAAGGTGGCGGTCAGCCTCGATTCCACGGACCCGGGGGTTCACGACGCCTTCCGGGGCGTCAGCGGCGCCTGGGAGAGGGCGGTCGGCGGTATCCGCGCTCTCCGGAGAGCGGGCGTCCCCGTCCAGATCCACACGGCGGTCAACGGGTCTGACGCCGGCGAAGTCGACAGGGTCATCGCGTTCGGGAAGAACCTCGGCGTCCGCGACTACCAGTTCTTCTTTCTGGTCCCGACGGGCCGGGGGGAAGACCTCGCCGGTATCCCGCCGGAGGCCCATGAGGCGGCGATCGGGCGCATCCTCGCGCACGCCCGGGAACCGGGGCTCTCGGTCCGGCCGACCTGCGCCCCGCAGTTCGTGCGGGTGGCCGCCCGGATGGGGCTTGACCCTTCACGGTGGGGCAGGGGGTGCATCGCCGGCACCGGGTACTGCCGGATCGCCCCGGCCGGGGACGTCACGCCCTGCCCGTACCTGCCCGTCCCGGCCGGGAACGTCCGAAAGAAGGCTTTCGGCGATATCTGGCACGGCTCTGACCTCCTTGCCGCGCTCCGCGACCCCGACCGTCTCGGGGGGAAGTGCGGCCGGTGCGAGTACCGCCGGGCCTGCGGCGGGTGTCGTGCGCGGGCCTACGGGGTCAGGCGCCGGCGCGGCGATGCCTGCGGCGGCCCGGTGCACCCCGGCGCCCCGGACGGCGATATCCTGGCGGAAGACCCCTGCTGCCCCTACGAACCGGGGCAGGGAGAGATGAAGCATGATTTACCGGCACCTGGATACCCTTGATCGGCAACTCCTTGAGATATTGCAGGACGACTTTCCCCTGGCCCCGCGGCCCTGGCGCGAGATCGGGCGCCGTCTCGGCGTACCGGAGGCCGAGGTGCTCCGGCGGGTGCGACGGCTCACCGACGAGGGCATCGTCCTGACCGTCTCGCCGGTCCTTGAGTCGGCGCGGATCGGCCTTGTGGCCTCCACGCTCGTCGGCATGCGGGTCCCGCCGGACCGGGTGGACGAGTCTGCGTCGGTCATCAACCGGGAACCCGGAGTCTCGCACAACTACCTCCGGGACCACGACTACAACCTCTGGTTCACGCTCGCTGCTCCTGACGGCGCTGCCCTGCGCCGAACGGTGGACAATATCGCCGCCCGGGCCGGCATCTCCCCGGCCGACCTCCTCGACCTGCCGGCGGTGCGGCGGTTCAAGATCGGCGTCCGGTTCCGGTTCTTCCCGGACGGCGGCGGGGAGGACGGCATATGAACGACCGTGACCGTGCTCTCCTCCTCAGGCTCCTCGCGGGCGTTCCGCTGGTGGAGGAGCCCTACCGGGCGATTGCGGCGGAACTCGGCATGACGGAGGCGGAGGTGATCGCCCGGACCGAAGCCCTCCTCTCCCGGGGCATCATCCGGCGGTTCGCGGTGCGGGTCGACCACCGAAAGGCCGGCATCCTGGTCAACGCCATGGTCGCGTGGCGGGTGCCGCCCGGAGACGTGGCGCGGGTGGCGGAGGTCATGGCCCGGTTCCCGGAGGTGACGCACTGCTACGAGCGTGCCGTTGTCCCCGGCCGGTGGGACTACAACCTCTATGCCGTCCTGCACGGCCGGTGTCGCGCCGAGGTCGACCGCTCTATTGCCCAACTCTCCCGGGCGGCCGGCATCGCCGACTACACGGTCCTCGTCAGCACCCGGGAACTGAAACGCACACCCCCGGGGCTTGCGCTCCTCCTGCAGGAGGGGGTCCGGTGATCCGGTTCACGCGCCTCGTGCACGGGGAAGGACCGGTCAGCGGTCCTGCGGCGGAGCATAGCGCTCTTGCGTTTACGGAGGGGCGCCGCGGACCGGTGGTCTTCTGGAACATCACCGCGAGGTGCAACCTCGCCTGCACGCACTGCTACCTCCGGTCCGGGCCCGGCCGGTGGCGGGAGGGCGAGCTGACGACGGACGAGGCGATCGCCCTCATCGATGACCTCGCTGTGGCGGGTGTCCCGCTCCTTCTCTTCTCGGGCGGGGAACCGCTGGTGCGGGAGGACTTCTGGACCCTCGCGTTGCACGCCAAAAAGCGCGGCATCCCCGCGGTCCTGAGCACCAACGGGACTCTCCTCACCCCGGACGTCGCTCGAAGGCTCCGGGACGCCGGGATAGGGTATGCCGGGATATCCCTCGACGGCGCAACGTCGGCGACCCATGACGCGTTCCGCGGCGTGCCGGGGAGTTTCGACCGTTCGGTGCAGGCGCTGAAGCACTGCGTCGACGCGGGCCTCCGGTGCGGCGTCCGGTTCACGGTCACGAAGAGGAACCACGACGAACTCGGGCGTCTGATCGCGCTTTCGCGGGCGCTCGGGGTGCACCGGTTCTGCGTCTACTGGCTCGTCCCGAGCGGGCGGGGAGGCGACGTCCACGCCGACCTGCAGGTCGCGCCCGGGGAGGTGCGGGCGGTCCTCGACCTGATCTACCGGGAGACCATCCGGACCGATCCGGCGGCGATGGAGTTCCTGACCGTCGACGCTCCCCAGGATGGCGCCTGCCTGCTTGAGAGGCTGCACGGCGACGGCAGCCCGGCATACGACCGGGCATACCGCCTCCTTGCCCGCATGGGCGGGTGCAGCGCCGGGAAGCGGGTGGCGAATATCGACCCCTCCGGAAACGTCTACCCCTGTCAGTTCGCGCAGTTTGAGGAGTTCTCGGCGGGCAACATACGGGACCGGCCGTTCAGCGATCTCTGGAACGACCCCGGCAACAGGGTGCTCGCGGCGTTCCGGGTGGGCGAGGCACATCCCGGGAGCCCGTGCGGCACCTGCGACCGGCAGGAGGTCTGCGGTACTGGGTGCAGGGTCCGGGCCTACGTCCGGAGCGGCGATCTCGACGGCGGTGACCCGCTCTGCCTCCGGCAGGGGTGATCCTGCCGGGGGGCAATGTATAAATAGCACGTGCGTTATGGTCTCCCGTATGAGGCCTAACGTAATTCTCCTCGTAGCGCTCCTTGTCGTGAGCGCCGGAGTTCTGGCCGCGGGGTGCACCATACCGGGCGGAAACGTCACACCGCCGACGGCCCCGCCAACCGGGACCGAAACGCCGTCTGTTACGGAGACGACAGCCGCCGGGACCGAAACCCCTGCCGCCACGGCGACGACGGCGGCGACCGTCACAACCACAGAGACCACAACCACCGGGACACCGTCCGCCACAGAGACGACGGCAGGAGCAAACGTCACAACAGCGGCGACCACCGCAGCAGCGGGCGGCAAGACTGCGACCGTTGACCTGACTGCCGAGAACATCAAGTTCGACAAGAGCACGATCACGGTGCCGGCGGGAGCGACGGTGACGGTGAACTTCAACAACAAGGACTCGGGCGTTCCGCACAACTTCGCTGTCTACACCGACTCCTCCGCGAGCCAGAATATCTTTAAGGGCGACACCATCACCGGCCCGGCGACGACCACCTACACCTTCACGGCACCCTCAACACCCGGCACCTACTTCTTCCGGTGCGATGTCCACCCCCAGCAGATGACCGGGGACTTCGTCGTGCAGTGAGGGGAACTCCCCCCCCTCATCCCCACCAGGCGTAACTTTTATACGTTCAGATCCCCATGCCCGGACCGTCGGTGGATGATTATGCAGGCCGGGGGGACGCCGCCAGCATTCGGCGAGTATGATACACGTGGCGATCTCAGGAAGATTGCCGGGATCCTGGTCGCGCTTGCGCTCTTCATCGTCGTCCTCTACGGTTACATTATACCCCTGCAGGGGGGACTCATATCCTCCACGGCGATACGGGCCGGCGATCTCGCGGGGGCACAACCCCGGTTCCAGGAGCAGATGCCGATCCAGGAGGTCGACCTCGGGGCCTCCGGCCGGTCGATCTTCATCGCGTTCGTGATGCTCACCCACATCCTCTTTGCGAACCTGCACCTCGGGGGCGCCTGGGTGCTCCTCTCGCTCGTCATCCTCTACCTCGTCTCCCGGGAAGAGCGCTACAGCCGTCTCGGGAAATCCGTGGCGCTCTTCAACGTCATCCTCTTCTCGGCCGGGGCGACCTTCGCGGCGACGGGGGTGCTCTTCTTCATCGCGCTCTACCCGGCGTTCGCCACGCAGGCGTTCCATATCTACTGGTGGCCGCTCCTCGTTGAGGCGATCCTCTTCGGGGTTGAGATCTTCTTCGTCTACACCCTCTGGTTCACCTGGGCGAGGGTCGGGGCGGCCTGGCACGTCCTCCTTGCCATCGGCTACCCGGTCTCGATCTTCTTCCAGACTCTCGCGATCGACACCCTCGTCTCGGGAATGCTGACGCCGGGCGCAAAGACCATCACCTGGGGGGCGCCCGGCCTCCTCGGCATGCCGTGGACCGAGTACCTGCTCTGGTGGTTCAACGCCACCCTCTGGCCGCTCCAGTTCCACCGGGTCGCCGCCGCAACCTCCTTCTTCGGGTTCCTGCTCGCGTTCCTCGCGATGCTCCACTTCCACGACCGGACCGATCCGCCGTCCAGGAGGTACTGGGACTGGGTGGGCTCGTTCGGCATCCTCTGGGGGCTCGCCAGCCTCATCGTCCAGCCGCTCCTCGGCCTGTGGTACATGTACTCCATATTCACGCACCAGAACCAGGCCTTCACCAACATCATGACCGGGCCGCGGGCCTGGGAGATGCTCATGATGGTCGGCCTGCTCTCGCTCCTCATCGTCACCGTCTCGGTCTACTTCATCGAGCGGCGGGAGCGTCTCCTCGTCCGGCTCGAGCGGCATGGCATCAGGAACCTCTTCCGGGCGTTCGCCGTCGTCGCCGGGGCGGCGGGGCTCGTCCTCGTCCAGCCGGCGTGGCTTGGGGGGATCATGCAGTTCGACCCCGGGGCATGGTCTAACCCGCTCGGGCTCATGTACTACAAGCACATCGCCCTCCTCGTCCTGATAACCATCGGCGCCGCCATCATCGGCATCGACCTCCTGGTGCTCCGCGGGCGCCGGGATGAGGAGTGGGGCAACCTCTCCCGGGCATCAAGGATGGCGGCGCTCATTGCAGGCGTGCTCGGCTCCTGGATCGTCATCGTCATGGGATATGTCCGGGAGTCGGCGCGCTCCCCGTGGTTGTTTTATAAGATCGTCCCCGTGCCCGGGGGGCAGACCTACCCGACGCCGGTGCCTGCCTACCAGATCTTCGCGCTCTGGCTGATCATCCTCGCCCTGGTCTTTGCGGTCTTCTGGTTCACGTCACGGGTGACGTCCTACCACCCGGAGCGGGAGGAGGAGGTATGAACCGGAGACGGGACCGGGCGCTGACCTATATCATGTGGGTCGCGATCGCGGTCTACATCGGGATCGCGATCTACGTCTTCTGGCACTTCGGGTTCACGAAACTTCCCCCGCCGATTTAGAGGAGGTACAGGAATGGTTGCACGGGAAACAAAGGTGGCGGAAGAGGAGTCGGGGAGGCGGCTCTCCCTCATATCCGCGGTCATCATAGCGATCGTGGCCTACCTCATCTTCCTCTCGGTCGTCATCGTCCCGCTCCAGGGCGGGGCGATACCCTCGACAACAGTCCTCGAAAAAGGCCTCAGCGAGAGCACCGCCCACTACGCTACGTCCGGTATCCCGGTTCAGGACGTCGATATCGGCAACATGGGCCGCTCCGCCGTCATCGCATTCACCATGCTGATCCATATCGTCTTTGCGAACCTGCACGTCGGGGGCGCCTGGGTCATCGCGGTCACGGCGCTCCTCTACTTCCGCTACCGGCGCATGCGCTA
>OFEK01001314.1_pt1 | contig 17289 bp, 7 predicted proteins | sample 1521131 | NCBI WGS metagenome assembly OFEK01 (sample SAMN05720209, study PRJEB24109) | activated sludge metagenome | isolation source: Anaerobic digester | place: China | collected 2015-12-16
ATTTATTACCCATTATTATTTTGTTATTTGCATCAAGTACACACGCATATCCTTCGTATTGACTCAAGGAAGTTTCTATTGAACGCTTTATGGAAGATTCATCTACAGTGATCATCAACAGAGCCTTAGGGAAAGGATCCTTCATTGGTATGGGTTGAATATATGAGATAATACGCCTTGTTAAATTGTTAAAGATTGCAGTTTGAGAAGGTAGTATGGTTTGAGTATGAGTATTGTATAAAATCCGTTTAAATTCATCAGTGCTCATTTCCTGCCACGATAAAACATATTTGTTAAATGACTCTAAATAATATCTGCTCGTATCACTCAATACCATATCTGCATCTTTGAAAAAAATAAAAATGTTATCTATTGATGAATTTGCGTTTTTATATTTGTTTAGCTCCTTTATAGCATTGGATAAATAAGGATATATGCTTACCTTTTCTACATTATCGTGGGACAATAAATATGAAATATGTGGATTACTTGATAAATTTGATGAAATGTTTGCAAAACTTTCAAGATTGTTATCTGTAATGTCACGAGTTTGCTCCAGAACCCTTGCAGCTGATTGCATAATCTCCTGCTCAAATTGGTTAATGAATTGGAAATATATGAAATAGCTAATAATTGTTACAGGTAAAAATAATACTAATAAATAAGAAAGCATGTACTTCACAAAAACCCTCATCCTAAACATGAGATTGCCCACCTTCCAAATTAAATAGAATTGTTATGCATATTTATATTTTATCATTTAGTTAAATCTATTTCAATATAAAATTTGAACCGTCCCACAGCTTGGCTTGCCGGGGACGGTTCTCAAATATTACTGTAATTTCAGCGCTAATCTAATACTGCTTTGTTATGTTGCCAATGGAAAGCACATTTCTGGCTGGAAGACATTGCTTCCAAATTGAGATAGGTATAGTAGTATTAGTTTATTGCAGCCCCTCAATTAACATGTATATAATCTTTGCTGCTTCAGCTCTTGCCGAATTATTTTTTGGCATGAACATGCTATTTCCGCTGCCTTCAATTATTCCGGCCTGCTGCAGTGTCATTACAGAATCTTTTGCATAGCTGGATATATTTTTATTATCTTTGAATTCCTTATAATCTTTTACTTTTAGTAAATCAAGTCCTGCCGCTTTAACAGATCTATAAGCCATTACCGCCATATCCTGCCGGTTTATTATTTCTTCAGGTTTAAACATGTTTCCAGCTGTTCCATTGACAATTCCAAGCTTTTGGGCACTTGATACATATTTATAGTACCAGGCATCTTCTTCTACATCTGCAAATGCAGCCTTTGCACTAGTATCAACAAGTCCTAGTGCCTCTATAAGCATTTTGGTGAATTCCGCCCTCGTAACATTTCTGTTTGGCTGGAAGATGTAGTTATTTACACCATTAACTATTTGCCTTGATGCCAGAACCTCTATATAATCCTTTGCCCAGTTGGTTTGTATATCATTAAAGGTCTTCACATATTCAAAAGCCGCATATACGCTTAAATGATCCGTAGTAAATAATATTTTTTTACCATCAGTGTCTATTTTACCGCCAACATAACTCCAAACCTTTTTATCAGGATTATACCAATATACACCAAGTTTATTACTCTTAATGTTTATTTTGCTATTATTTATTTTCGAATCATCAAGAGGTAATTTAACGAGTAGCTTTTTGTTAAACTTTTCTATATATATTCCGGTTTTTTCACTGCCATCTGCACTTAATAACTTCAAATAAAGTTCAAACTTTTGGGACGCATCTGAAATACCTGTATTTTCTTTTATCATTTCTCTTGTAGCAACAGAATATACATCTCCATCTGTTTCATCCAATTCTTTTACTACAATTAAAATTTTACTATCTTTTATTTTTTCTGTATCTTTTGTATCTTGTCCTATGTCTTCCATATATTTTAATGTGTATTTCAGATCCACAGCACCTGCAGGGAGCTTCAACGATAATTTGGAATCTACTAGAAGGTCTATTCCATTAGAAGATAAAGCATCAATTGATTTAACTGTAAGAATTAAGTCTATTTCTTTACTACTTTCGCCTGAAATAACCTTTAATTCTTTCCCCTTCTGAAGAGTAGTATTGGCTGCCTTGTCAAAACCATTTTCAGTAAGTAATGATTTAATGCTTTCATAATTTTTACATAAGTCATCTATTGCTTTAGTTATAGCCTGATCCTCTATTTCTACCTTCAGAACATCCTTATTTTCAGTAATTATTACATTACTATCTTCACCCATTACCTTATGGATATCAATAGAAGATATCTGTCCAAGTGTTTCGTCAACAAGCAGTCCTAATTTTTCGCTTATACTATTCTTTTCATCTGCTTTTAATTGCCCTGCCTGCTTTATAATTTCATCAAGTGTGGATATTGCCTTTCCAGGTTCGGTTGTTCCAATATTCTTCAGCCCGTCATCTAATTTTTGGTTTATCTGTATTAGCAATTGGCTGCTCTGGTTTCCGGTTCCCGGTTTAGGATTAATATCAGTTGGTGGTACAGGCGGTGGTGTAGTGTCGGAGTCTGAGTCTGAGTCTGAGCCTGAGCCGGAACCCGGATCAACAGGCGGCTTGCTTTTTTCCAGTGACATTGGAATTACAAAACTATTGCCTTCTGCAATATTGTAGTTAAATCCTTGGGATATATCACTTGAGTTTACATAACTTCTAATTAAAGTGCTTGCGCCCAGGTCCAAAGTTACTTCATTTCCGTTTACAGACTTAATGCCGTTAACCTTATAGGCTGCGTTTTGTACACCATCATTAGTAATATAGATATATCTGCCAGTTATTTCATTTAAATCTACTATATCTGCTAATTCAACAGTAAGCTCGTTATTAACACTCATCTCTTTTGTAAAGCTCTTTACAGTACCGGCAACAGTTGCTGGCAAATCATAATTAAAAGTACCAATAATAGTTCCATCATTTACATATCCATAAACCTGTTGTCCTTCTTTTTCGGAATAAACTCCCAGGAATCCTTTAAATTGAAATTTACCATCTACTGTATAAACAGTTTCCTTATCCAGTGAATTAACTATATAATCAGTACGTCCGTTTTTGAGAACTACTTTAACTGCTTTTACATCTCCTGCAGCTGCCTCGCCATTTACTGTTACAGGAACTTCGCATATGGATTCAATATATCTTGCATCTTTATAAGGTTCAATTACTGCTGTAAATGTGCTGCTTAAGTTCTGACCGCTGCGGTGGGCAATCATATATTTAAGTGACGCTGGATTACCCGGTTTCTTAGGAGGTACTCCATCCATAATAGCCACATCGTCATATTTGCCTAGCATAGTAAGTCTTAAATGGATATCCATTTCTTGTGGCAGTACTTTCCTTCCATCTACAACATCCCAGTCTATGCTGAAGTTATTTCCAGGTGCTGAATCTTTTTCTACATTCTTGAGCCAGTGGAATCCTGCTCCTTTATAACTCCAGCCAGCGACACTATCATCAGAAGGTCGTACTCCAAATTGAGTGTTAACTCCTGCATAAGTCCCTACAAAATTGCCTTCCGGATCTTTCTGTCCAATAAGGTTGAGACCTTCTGTGGCTACTGCACCTTCAGCCCCATGGAAACTATAGTAGTGGTCGCTTCCTCCTTTTACTCTAAAGAAATCAACTCCATAGGAAATCTCATCATCAACCTTGACCATAGCAACAGTTCTTCTGTACATTTGAGTCTGGCTGTAAGCTCCTGTGGAATCTACATCCATTACATCTACTGTATCACTATCATCGAAGTGAATTGGAGCTCCGCCATAGTAATCATTTTGTTTTGTTTTGTCTACAACTACAGTATTATGACTTACAGTGTTGCTTACCCACTCTACTCTGTTAGGCTGATCTCCTGTTTCCTCCGGATATCCAAGATCTGGTGAGATATCCAGGCCAAATGCATGCACTCCAAGGTTAAGCTGGTCTCTATGAGCATGGGAAGTATTTGTTCTTCCGTAGTACATCCAAAAGTCTCTTAAGGTATTTAATAAAGTAGTATCATTCTTTACTTTTAGAGATTCATTGTCAAAGAGAACAATATGAATAACACCCATCTTATATCCTGTTGCATTTTCATTCTTGTCTACACCCTCAAAAGTAATAACATGCTCACCGGCAGTAAGTTCAAGAGTTGCAACTGGTTCAAGGTTTGAGTCAGCTCCGCTTCCCCCGTAGAAATCAAGAGTTTTTACCTTTGTTCCATCGATACTGATATCATATATACCATAACTACCTGCCCTAAAAGGATTTAAATCAACTTCATATATATCTGTCTTTTCTACATTAAATCTGAAACTAATTTTATCTCCTATTTTATCAGACTCAAATTGAATTGTTCCATTGCTTGCAAAATGTTTAAATCCTATTGTAGCATCAAAGGCACTTAAATTTGCAAAGGGAATCTGAATTCCAAAGTACTGTTTGTTGTTTTTTCCATCTCTAAGAACTGAGAAGCCATACCCTGCCAGGTTTGTACTTCCTAAATCCAATTTTCCTTTTTCAGCTATTACATTTTCAATAGCCGGTCCTATACTCTCAGGATCTTGTGTAAATATATCTCCATGCAATCCACCAGCTGAGTTATTATTTAAGAAGTAAGCCAGTTGAGCAAGGACAGGGTCTCCAAATTTTTCAAATCCCTTTACAGACTCTGATATGCTTACCATAAGTCCCGGGTTGCCTGTTCCACCTGAGTCTCCTATCTGAGCAGTGTAACGTTCAGCCAGTATAAGCGGGTAAAATGCTGAGAACATTTTCATAAACTTAGGATTCTTGTATAGGTCTGCCCCGGGATATCCTTCATATCCATCCAGAACATTGGCGACCTCCAATAATTGCCTTAGCCATAGTACATTATATCCCGGCCCTGCTTCATTTCCATGTCCATCTCTGTCTACCTTGTCAACCAATGTTGCCATAACATCTCCGCCACTTATACGGTATGGTCCTGAAAGCAGACCACCTGCCTGGAAATCAAAATCCAGCCACTCTTTTGTATCAGGATTACTATCCAGCACTACCGCTGCAAGCGCAAGAGCAGCCTGATGCATACCGAAGTTGCCACGGATTTCCGCATTTTTAATTGCAGGATATATTTGTCTTATTATTCCATCCTCAATATTTTTACGTATTAACGCACCTGTATTTTTAGGGTTATCCAAATCATATTTTGCAGACTTCTGCATGAGATAGCTTACTATTTCCGGATCATCCATGGCAGGGAAGAATGCATCATACGCCTTTATAAAGGACTGTACAAGTGTAGTTTCCCAAATAGAACCTGTAATTTTTCCAAGGCCTGTTCCTCCATGAGAATTGAGGAATCCGTCAGCTACTTTATAGATAGGTTCAAGCTTCATAGCAGGATAAACATCTGCTATTCTGTCAAGGAGAATTGAACCAGTACGAGCATATTTAATATCACCGGTGTATACATAGGCATCTCTTAATGCATCAAGAGCCTTCAGAATAATACCGCTTTCATACCAAATGCTCCAGTGAGCATAGTATGCAATGAAGGTATGTTTTACACTTTTTTCGTCAACCCATCCATATCCATTATCTACGCCCCAGGTTTCCCCTTTTTCAGGATAGAGAGTGTTTTTTAGGAATTCAGGATTTGCTAACTTAGGATCAAATATGCCATTTGCGTTTAATCCACTGTTGTAGTATGCTCCAAAATCATTGCTTGGGAATTTTATTCCGCAATGTGGACATTTTAATTTCCATGGGTCGTTGATTGGATCTGCAATCCATGGATAGTTTCCATATTTCGCACGCAGATCTGTTCCACAATCAGGGCATACATATGCAGTATTTACTGTATAGCTTCTTGGTATGCTTTGAGGCGGAACCATATTCCACAGAATCTCTGCATTGTCCACATATTTGTTTGCCAATTCAACAGCTCCGTCTTTGATTGCATTTGCCCAATCGTACCTTTCTATATTTTCACGGGCTGCTTGTATTTTCTCAGTAGTATAAAAGGTTGATTTTGTTTTGCTGCTTTTAATGTCTTCAGTACTTTCTATAGTAATTGCAACTGAATCATTTATCTTAGTAGTGTCATTAAGAGTAACTTCCACAGAAATTTTTACAATTCCAGGTTTCTTAGCAGTTACAACTCCGTTATTGTCTACTTCTACAATAGTATTATCTTCTACAGCATTTTCATCAACTATTGAATAGGTTTTATAAATAATTGATGCATCGCTTAAGTCAGCATCTTCCCCATTGTTCAAAGTTCCTTTTATTGCTAAAAATGCCTGGCGGCCTACAAAGAGCTTTGTTTTGTTAGTAGTTGCAGTAATTGCTTCAAGTTTTACAGGAACTACAGATATCTGTGCCTGGCTTGTTACGGCTGTACTTCCGAGAGTTACCTTTGCAGAAATATTTGCTGTCCCTTCTGCTGCTGCAGTTACAATACCATCCTGGTCAACTATGGCAACTGCCTCATTATCGCTGATATACTCTATGGTTGTATCTTTGAGATCAATATTGGTGTCATCATTGAGTTTTGCTGTTATAAAAGATTTTGTAGTTACTCCTACCGGGATTTCATTCTTCTCAAGTGCATACTCAACTACCGTAAGTACTTTATTATTTATTGTAACTGTAATAGGAGCTTCCTTTATAGATTCTCCCATAGTAACTTTTACAGTTATTTGTGCCTGGCCTTCTTTAAGAGCTTTAACCAATCCGGTATTATCTACACTTACTATATCCGGTGTTGAATTTACGTATTCTACAACTGCATCACTGTTTCTTAGCAGATCTTTATATCCATCACTCATTACTCCCTTTGCAGTGATTTGTGCTGTTTGACCAACTGCGAGGTCTGATATACTTATGCCGGCTTCAACAGAGTTAAGAGATGGCAATTTTTCCTGCCCAATAAGTTCCATTTCACTGAGATACATGTTATATCCCCATGATAGAGACTTGCTTATTGCTCTAATAGTGAAATAATGAACTCCTGCAGCTAGATCAAGAGTTTTTAATGATACTGGAGGCATAGCCGGTTGATATACTGCAGAATAAAAATCAAATATCCCTACATACATATCATCCAAATACAGGTCTGAAATTGCTCCTCCGCCTGCACCGGCACCTGCAAATTTAACTGTATAAAATCCTTTTTCGGGAACATTAACAGCTAATTTAATATAGTCTCCAATTTTATCTGATTGTACCTGTATGCCATATGGCTGATTTCTATAACCGGAGGTACATTCTTCAACTTTCCATCCATTGTTTTCTATAGTAGCTCCGATTCCATCTTTAAAGTTGTATTTATAGGAGAATAAATTGCTTGTAACTTTAAAAGTAATACTTGTCATTTCTGTATGACCATTCAGATCTGCTTTAATATTTATAGTCGCTGTACCGCTAACTGATCCTGAAGTTACGTTACCATTGCTATCTACATCTGCTATGTGGGGAGCACTGCTTGTATAGGTAACTGTACCTTGTGAAAGGTCTGCGGTACTGCCATCTCCAAGATAGCCTGTTACCTTTATGGCTGCTGTCTCTCCACCCATTAAATCAGTTTTTGCGGCAGAGGCAGTTATATATGCAAGAGCTGTTGCTTCAGGAACTTTTGTTAGGGATATGTTGTCAAACCATAAAGTTCCTGTTGCTTTATGGGCATTAACTCTTACTTTTGCATAATAAGCACCTACCGGTGCAGGTACTATAGGTACTTCAAACTTGGTCCAATCTATATCTTGTGTGGAGTTCTTATATACTATTGATTTATAAGTATTAGGAACAAGTGTAGTCTTATCTGCCTGATAATAATATAATTCAATTGATGCTTCCCCTGGAGCTACAAATCCTTCTGTCTTCATATAACCACTTAACACATAGGTAGCTCCCGGATCAAGGGTAAAATACTGCTGATCGATACATCCCCTTGTACTTGCTGTAGTATTGGTTATTTTTAAGGACTTGGAACCTTCATAAGCAACTGTATCATCAATAGAAATTGTTGCTGTTTGGATTACTTTTGTCCAACTGGCAAGGTCTGATTCGAAACCACTATTAACGACCATGTTTGGCATTTGAATAAGTTCCGGCTGAGGTTCTTCTGCTGATACGTTGTTTAATATGGGAAAATTACTCAGCACTAAACAAAAAGTCAATAAAATACCCAGCGTCTTTGAAAGGATTCTTTTGGATCCCAGCCGAGGCATTTCTGAGTTAAACTTCATATTGCTAATTCCTCCTCTTTTGATTTAAATAATTGTTTTCTTATTCTTTTTTCTTTTGACATTATTTTAGGTGTTATAATTAATAACCAAAATCGCCAAAAAAATTGTTGCTTTAATGAATAAATAACGCTAGACTGTCACCTCCCACCCTCCAGAATAAGAAATAGAACGATAGAGCAAAAAGAGTTTTCATAATATATAAAAATTCTACAAATTGAATATATATTTAAAGATTTTTTTTGTAAAGTGCCACTTTATGAGTGCTTTAACAAATCATGCGCATTACATGAATTTATTATATTTATATGCTGATATATGCTTTTGGAAATATGGCTTTAATTGAATTAAATTGTATTTGACGTGTTAACTATCTGAATTATAATGTTTAACATTACATTTGTATTTAACATTTTATTACCTTTAAGCAATTTAAAATGTGACAAAGGGTGCATAGTGTAATAAGGTCAGGGGACACACCTCTCTGGAAGTATAGAAATTTATAAAGTTCCTAAAAAATTCTTATACCAAGGTATGTCCCTGCTTATTTTCGTTACACAGGTTCAACTACATATATCTTAGGCAAGCATTTATCCGAAGCTGCTGCATACTCAAATCCCTCATGATTTGCAGCTCCGCCGAAATTTCCTTTATTATCCGCACATACAATAGCGATATTGCCTACCTTTCCCGTTTTTTCAAATATTCTTTTATGAGTTCTCATTACTGCCAGTTCTGCAGCTTCCCGGGGATTACATCCTTCTCTCATTAACTCTACAGCATAAAAGCAGGTACAGCCTTTCATTATATCCTCACCCACACCCGTTGCAGCGGCTCCGCCTACATAGTCATCAACATAAAATCCTGACCCTACCAACGGGCTGTCTCCAACCCTGCCTCTGTATTTCATACTTATCCCACTGGTTGAAGTGCCGCTTGCCATCCTTCCAAAGGTATCAAGAGCAACAACGCCTACGGTATCATGACCTTCAATATGCTTGTTTCCTGCTTTTAATTCATTCATCATTTTAAACCAGGTTTCAATGCTTTTTTCACTTAAGAGCATTGTCTTTTCAAAGCCCTTCCTGGCAGCGAAATCTTCTGCTCCCTGTCCCACAAGAATATTGTGAGGAGTGTCTTCAAGAACCTTTCTAGCTATACTGATTGGATTTCTATATCCTTTCACACCCATAACAGCGCCTATTGAAAGGTCTTCACCATTCATTATTGCAGCATCAAGCTCAACCTCACCCGCAACATTGGGTATTCCGCCATAACCCACTGTATCTACTGAAGGGTCATCTTCAACATATCTTGCAACCTGCTCTACAGCATCCAGGGATTTCCTCCCGCAAGCGACCAATTTTCCAGCTTCAGCTACCCCTGTTAATGAAAACTTCCATGTAGCAATAACAGACCAAGTCATTGTTAATACCTCCCAAAATAAATACTTTAATAAGCAACCGCTTTATATTTCTTATTCAGGCGTTACAAATCTGCTTCCTTGATGTTGTGGTCTGCTAACTCCAAAAATAATCTGTTGCAGACCACAAAACTTTTGTAATGTAGTTTCTTTTGTACGTTATCTACAGTCAACCAATTTTCTATAGTTGTCCCTATTAGTGTTTCTTTCTCTTTCAAGGAGTCTGTACATTGCATCCCCTGTTACCTTCCATGTTAAATCAGGGTTCTTTGCACGGTAATCATTGGATTCAGAGCCTCTATATCCCCATGCTAGTATAGTCCTAGCACCTGCATCATAGGCAGCATCGGTTGCGTAAATAATTTCCTCTTCCCTGCCCCTCGGGTTGTTGAAACATTGAATCCATAAGTTATGGTCCTTTTTAAACTTTGTGCAAATATCCAGATTCTTTTTAGTTGCATTATAAACGAATTCATAAGGATTTACACCCTGATGTCCAATCCAGTATGGGTCTGAACCTATATTATCAAGGGTATCAAGTCCTGATATCTGGTCTATTGTTGCCAGATTAATTCCGTATGAATCGCCCAGCATAACACATACAATATTATACATACCTTTAGCTTTACTGTATGCAGTAACTTCTCTGAAATAATCGACTACACTATGAATTCTGAACTCTTCAACTTCACTCGTCAACTCTGAAGGCATCTTTTTCCCATACTTTTCTTCAAAGAGCTTCTGACAGGTGCTGCAATAACAGGTCCAAACCTTAGGCTTCCCGTTTTCCATTTCTTTGCCTGCAAGATGGGGTTCGTCCCAGAATATGGATTTTCCTCCGCTGTAATCAACTACATCAATCCATTCCTTGGTAAACTTTCTGAAGTCCTTATTGTTAAGGCATACTCTTACTGGATCCATTTCACCATTTGAATAAACCTGGTGCGCTTCAGGATAATATGAAAGAAAATGGGATTTATCACCAGGAGGCCCTCCCAGTCCCCAGTTATCAACCCAAACTTCCAGGCCTGCATCCTCGGATATTTCGATAATCTCTTTCATAATATTCTTATGTCTATCCCAGTCATTATGGGAAAACATATGAACAACAAGGTTAAAATGGTGTTGAATAATATCCAGCATATCGTCTCTTACATGCTTTAGCATTCTATTGCCATGATATGCAACACCCAATTTAAGATTGTTATTACAATAATTGGACATAATTTCACACATCCTTTCTCACTTAATACCAACTATTTAAATTTAACTTCTCAATTCAAACTTTTAATTCTAATTTTTTATTTCTTATTTCTCAAAAACTACATCACTCCAGAATGCAGGTTTGTAACCATTTTCAGTAGCCCAACGAGCCGCAGTCATGACCTTTTCTCTGTATTCCGGCTGATAAGCCTTATAATGAGGATAGAAATACTGTTCATGTATCAGCATCTCAATTAAGCCGCTCTGATGGGGGTCTTTTTTCAAATTGTCCAGGAAAGGACATATATCTTTAAGATTGGTTCCATCGAGGACTATATCATGCTTTACAAACATTATGTCTTCTTTGTCATCTTTCCAATAATCCCGCTTATTAATATGCTTTATACGCTCATTATCGTGATAATATGATACCAGAGGTGCCCCATCTTCAGCAAACTTAAAATATCCTACCAGCCCTTTCATACCCATAGTTCTTAAAGCTCTGGCAGCTTCCAATGAAGTTGCACCCCAATGCACCGTTGTTACAGGGCTTAGCAATTCCTCTCCTGCAAATCTTATGATTTCATTGGTTATCAGTTCGTAATCCTTCTTTATCTCATCATAAGTTGCATTTGCATATGGCCTGTCTGGAAATTCCTGCAGTGAATGAAATGTAAGCTTTATCCAGTGGGCATTGTCTTTCCATTCACTCTTATATTTATCAGGCATCTGAGAAAGATTGAATCCTTCAGTCTGATAAAATAAATTTATATGTACTTTAGTCCCATACATATCATGGACATCTTTATATAACTTCAAATATGGGTTTTCGAATATGGATTTATACTTGTCACTGTTTTTTGCAATATCCTTAAGAAACCAGATATTATCATCCATAGAAATTCTATATTTACCGGTGGCGTTTTTCAGCCAATATACAACCATTTCATTTTTGCAGCCTGAATTTTCATCTACAGCTACTACTGTATTCCTATATCCATCCAGATTAATTGCAGCCTCATACAAAGTTCCTTCTCCCTTTGAAAATGAACAGCAACAGTCAGATTTTGAAGCTAAGCTATTTACAATTGTTGCTGGTACTCCATTAACAATAACCCTGCTTTGATTTCCGGCCAGAAGCTTTACCTTTATTTCAAGGCTTTTCCCTTTAATCTGTCCATCAAATTCATTTAATACATCACCATTTATCGGGTTTATGAACTGTATCAGGTTCTTATCACAATACGCTTGTGACATTAAAAATCACCGCCTTATAAGATTATTTGAGTTAATATTTTAAAATGAGTCTAACATAATTAAATAAATAATAATCATTATACTGATTTAATAATTTATTTACTGCCTAAAATAATTATATCACAGGTGGGACTTTTTGCAATATTTTATATATACTTTTAGCATGTACTTTTGTATTCACTTTTTCATCCAAATTTCCTGCTCATCTTCAATAGCATCACGTACAATCTCTTTCGTAAGAATTCTGCTTGCTGTTTTGCGGTCATATATATTAACTTTATGTAAAATATACCTGCCTAAAAGAAATTCGAAAGGCAGCCAGTTTACATGGGATATAGGAAGAACATAGCGTTTGGCACCTTCCATTTCCTTAAATAATGACTTACGGCTGGTTATTGATAATGTACGATCAAACAGTGCATCAATAACAGATACCTTGGACTTGTCCAGAAGATGTGCATATGACAATGGATCAACCTTAAAAAGTGGATGAATATCCCGGGATGTTATTATTTCTTCGAGGGACATCTGCTTTATCTGCGGAAATTGTTTATCATATATTTCATAAAGTATATTCTTATCATTCAGAGTTCTATCTTCAACTCTCCCCTCTGCTATAAGTCTTCGTACAAAACGTGTTGAACTAGATTCAAACAATAACTGTGGTATATTGCCTCCCGTAGTCATTAAAATCTTCTGATTGATCCTTTCATCCAGACAAGACACAATAGTGGTCAACATGCCGCCCAAACAATAGCCCACCATACAATTGTTATCCTTCCAGCGATTTTGCTGTTCAAGATAGTCTATAGTGGAACGAATATCCACTATAGCGTGTTGGTATACATCATACATAACATTTATATCAGGCCATAAATATCGGCTGCCATATATCATACCATCTTCTATACGTGTGAAATTGCCCGGCAGTATTGGTACTACTGCATTCACCCCCGCTGATGCCAAGTGAGTACCCATCCACAGCAAAAACTCTATATTACGCGTGCCAAGGCCATGTAATATAACAACAGATGCCCGTATTTTATCCTTGGGCCTAAAATCATATAGCTGAACTGTCTCAGTGCCTGGCGCCGGTGTTTTGTATAAAGTAGGAAATGTAACGTAAAAGCATCTGTAATGCCGTCCTTTGAACATGCACCCGGAATGCGCTTCTATTTTGGATTTTTCGTAGAAAAAGTCAACCACTCTTTCCATGTCATTCCTCCCCAATTACCTCTCTCATCCAGCTTATAGTCATCCTTAATATTCGAATTGTTTGTAAATCCTTGGAATTCATTTCAAAGCAATGATCACCTTTTGGGTGCGCCATCAATTTATATGATACCCTGAATTCTTCCAGTTTACCAGCCATTTTCACAGAAGATGAGAAAGGTACAGTACGGTCATTTTTACCATGGGCTAAAAATACTTTAGGCATACGTTTTGATATCCACATAATAGGCGAATAGTATTCATAATTCTTCTGTTGATCGAGCTTTTCATTTGATTTTCTATTAAGATTTCTCTTTAACTTTCCATCAAGATTTTCCTTTAATATCTTATTATATTTCCCTTTAAATGCTTTATCAGGCTTTCCTTTTAATGTGCTATCCGGTTTCCCTTTTAATGTTTGAATGGTAGCGAGACGGGCAAACAATGAACGTGATTCAGGTGAAAATAGATCCGTAAGGTCAGAGGGTGCATAATAAGCAACTACTCCGCATATTCCTTTCATTCTGCCTTTATCACGCCTATTTGAATAATGTGATGAATATAGCAAAGACAAGTGTCCTCCTGCAGACAACCCCATTAAAATAATTTTATGCGGACATATGCGTAATTCTTTAGCATGGGATTTCAGGTAGCTTAGTGCATTGTCATAATCTGATAGAATGTCTTCCATATCATTTTTTATTCCAAATCGATAATCAATTGAAGCAGCAACAAATCCGTTTGCAGCAAGATACCTGCACCATGAAATATTATTTGGCTGATTGCGGAATCCAGATACCCATCCCCCACCATGTGCAAATAGTACCAGCGGGTAATCTCCTTTACCTTTCTCCTGATTAGGATACCAGATATCCATTTTTAATTCACTATCTTCTATGGTTTTGTATACTTTTGTAATATACTGGAATTCGCCTTTGTTTTCAATTGGAAGACGGGCGGTAAAGATATTCCACAGATAAATGACAATATAGCTTAAGAAACTATAAAAAGCAAGTGACCAATCAGTTACAGCCAGTAACAGAAAAAGTACCCACAGATATAGTTTGTTTACAATAAAAACTGAGTTTTTTAAGCTTTCAATTTTCTTTTGTATATTCTTCTGCAGCATGTATTAGCTCCCGTCCCATACCTATATATCCATATTGACAACACACCTGTCTGCTACAAATACGATTACCCATTTTTTAAGTTTTGATAAACTTTGAAGCTCACTGGAACTGTGATACTTTCTAATTTGTTTTGTTGCTTCGTTTTTCTTTCCCTCTACTATTTTATCGCCATATATTTCATATTCCATTTTTTTAATATATTTAACCTCAAATATGGCGAAATAGGATGGTTCTATCGGCTCCCTTCTTAGTAATGCTATATCTATATATCCATCTTCCACCTCATATTCTGATTTAACCATATAAATATTACTTAACATTAAATATGAAAGCATAATAAGCTTTATATATTTTTCATCGAAATTAATATAATCCCGATTGGAAAGTTTGTGCAATGTCTTTTCGATTACTGATATAAATTTATCATTTTTGCCTTCAATAGCAATTTGCCTTACACCTTCCTTGATAAAGGATGTATTTATATCATAGCCTGTTTCTTCATTAATTTTTTTAGCGTAATACTGGTAGTATAAGCCCTTAATAATATAGTTAGGTGTTTTTAAACTTACACTATCCAATACTCTTTCATCTATTGTAAGAAGGCCAAGATAAAATAACAGTGATTTAAAGTCATCAGTTGTAAAATCTTTTTCCATGCTGAATTGCCTGGTTATCTGCGCTACTATTTCCTCATCATTTAGTATTTTTTCCAGAACTTCCATATTACCTTTCCGGTTTTTTAACTCAAACATTTTACCCAATTTACCATAGTCACTGGCAATGTTTTGGTCTATTAGTTCTATAGGTCCTTCTTTATCTTCTATATATGTTTTCAAATAATATAGAATCATGTCGCTATTAAATATTCTTTTATGTGCTTTTTCCGAAAACAAATACCCATTATAATTTTTGTGGAGTACCTCCATCAATGTATCCATTTCATTTCTGCCAATTGGAAATTTTACTGTTTCTTTAATCATATACCTTACTTCATCCTCAGTAAAACCCATCATCTCATTAAAGGCTTCTTCACGGGTTATGTTATCTGCAATATTAAATCCACTGGTAAGGCTATCTAAAGTAATCGGGCTTACTCCTGTTGCAAATATACGCTTTACAATTGTTTTTGTCTGCTTTTTTAGAACTTCATACCATTTTCTAACAAATCCAGTATTACTCACTGATTCCTTAAAGAAATCAAACTGGAAACTTAGAAGTTCGTTTGCAAAATGATCATACTCATCTATAATAACATAAATTGGTTTTTCAATTCTTGTAGTAACTTTCGTGAAAAAATCCTCAAAAATATTAGCTGCAGATCCTGTTTGCAAATAATCAAAATGAATGTTATGTCTGTTTTGGAATAATTCAAAAGCATTCTTTGTTATATTGATAAAACTCTCTTCTAATTGTTCTTTTGTATCAGTAGTAACCCCTGTAAAATCAAAATTAAGGACATAATAGCTATTTCTTTCTTTGGTTGGATTTTGTCCTATATATGTATTCCTAAATAAAGTATCAAAATTATCCTTTTCGTTTATGTCATAATAATTCTGGAGCAAAGATACAAACAGGCTTTTGCCGAATCTTCTCGGGCGCAGGAAAAATAAATAATACGAATGTAATTTTTCCAGCTCTTCTATATACATTGTTTTGTCAACATAGTATAAATTTTCCTCTACCATCATCTTATAATTGCTGATACCATATGGTAGTTTTTTCAAGCTAATCCACTCCTTTTAAACACTTACTGGTTTATCTTCATCATCCTTATCTCTATAAGCCTAACCAGTTCCTCAGCCCGGTTTGTGATATAATCCAGATTTTTTCCTTCTATCATGACCCTTACCAGGGGTTCAGTACCTGATGGCCGTATTAATACCCTGCCTTCGCCATGTAATTCCTCTTCCAGGTGCCTGCACATATCCGCAATTACCTGATCTTCAAGATACTTATATTTATTATCGTTACTCACTCTTGCATTTCGGAGCACTTGAGGAAATACTTCCATTACTCCGGCAAGCTCTGAAAGCTTTTTACCGGTAACCTTCATAACTCTTAGAAGCTGAAGAGCAGTTATAAGGCCATCCCCTGTTGTGTTGTAATCCAGAAAAATAACGTGACCGGACTGCTCGCCCCCCAGAATATATCCATTGTTAAGCATCTCCTCCAGGACATACCGGTCTCCTACTTTAGTTTTTACTATATTAATGCCTTCCCTGGCAGCCATAACATCAAAACCTATATTGGTCATTACCGTTACAACAATAGTGTTCTTTGCAAGACGTCCTTCTTTTTTCATCTGCAGTCCTGTTATGGCCAATATTTTATCTCCATCAACCTCATTTCCTATTTCATCACATGCAAGAAGTCTATCGGCATCGCCGTCAAAAGCAAGCCCAATATCAGCACCGCATTTTCTGGTGAAGCTACAGATATTCTCAATATATGTAGAGCCGCATCCATTATTTATATTTATACCATTAGGGTTCTTTGCAGTAATAAAAATTTCAGCTCCAAGCCTTTTCAATATTTCGGGTGCAACTCTATAAGACGCTCCATTGGCGCAATCCACTGCAATCCTTATACCTTTAAGATCCACATCAATTGAATCGTCTATAAAAGCCAGGTAATCTTCAGCAGCACTACCGACAATGTTTTCTCTGCCAATGCCTCTCCCTGCTATTTCAGGCAATGCTTCCCTTCCATCAAGAATAATGCCCTCTATACTATCTTCTATATGATCAGGCAGCTTATAACCCCTTCCATCAAAAAACTTTATTCCATTAAACTCAAATGGATTGTGGGAGGC
>OFEK01001315.1_pt1 | contig 17281 bp, 17 predicted proteins | sample 1521131 | NCBI WGS metagenome assembly OFEK01 (sample SAMN05720209, study PRJEB24109) | activated sludge metagenome | isolation source: Anaerobic digester | place: China | collected 2015-12-16
GCCCTCTTTAATTGCCTTAAAAGCTACAGTCCTATACATTGCTCCTGTATCGAGATATATTATATCCAGTCTTTTTGAAACTGCTTTGGCGATAGTACTTTTTCCAGCTCCTGCAGGTCCGTCTATAGCTATATTAATCATTATATATAAACCTCCAGCAATATATCAAATGTTAATAATTTTTAAATGCTTCCTCCTACAATTTCTTTATAAAAATAATATGCGTCTATTTTGATCTATTAATAACTTATTATTTAAGTTAAATCAGGACGTAATTTTCTGGCATCCTTCATGTATATATGCCTTAATTGTGCATTCGTTTTATCAGAGTTTATATGCATTAAAATTCTAATACATTTTGGAAGACTTCCAGGTACATCCATTTCATTAGTACACATCAGGGGAATGTCTGTCCATCCCATTTTTCTGGCTGCTGCTGCCGGAAAAGCCGCATTAATATCATGAGTAGTTGAGAATATTATACTAATAATATCATCTTTATTGATGACGTTATCATCTATCATCCTGCTTAATAACTTAATAGTTTCATTCATTACATCTTCAGACGAATTGTTATCAACTGTTACAGCACCTCTTACAGCCCTAACAGACAAAGCTATTCCTCCTTTTAGTATATTGGTTTTACAATACTGTTATACTGCTTTATATGCTCATACAACACTATACATATTAATTGCCTTGCTTATACTACACGATGCCCTAGTCCTATGGCAACTTCATTCAAGTGCAATAATCCAATCCCAAAGAAAATCGCCACACTAATGTGGTCATTATATCTTGCAATACCTATTTTCCCACCAACATTCAAACCAATGGCTTTAGGCATTATTTGCGATAATGCTTCTCTTGTGGCACCTGCGACTGCGCCTTCTTCAGCATGACTATCACCTATGACTCCTTCTCTTTTTGAGGAAACTACAGCTCTTTCAACAATTTTCATCACAGATGAAATAAATTCTCCTCCATAATCGACCGCTGCAGTTAATATACCACTTTTGCTAAATTCCTGTTGTAATATTTTTTCATCGCGTCTGTCTGCAGTTAAGGCAATTTTTATAGCTGCTGTAGCTATTTCTTTACTACCATATTGTTTTAAATAGTTATCCATTAAATTATTATACATCCTTTATTAGTATTATAAGGAATCATACCTGCAACAATAACATAACTTTTTCGTTATTTTTATATAACAGTTCTTATTATATAAGATTAAGAATCTAAAAACAACAAATTAATCTATTTTTACTTTAATTATTTTTTTTACTTCAGATCTTAACCTATATTTTTTGTCTAAGTTGTCTAATTTTATATTGGAGCTTTTAGATTTAACCATAACATCTACGTAATCGCTAATGCAGTTTGCATCTATTTCGATTACATCTCCATTTATAAGCTTTAAAGCGTACTCATAATCCGCGAAATTACCAACTTCTTCTCCATTTACTAATATTTTAGCATCTTCTCCTTGCTGTCCATAAATGGGTACTAATTTCAATACTAATTCCCCCTCATTATACAAAAATTCTTCTTTCTGAAGAGGAAATCCTTCAAAGTTACTATTTGCAGCCAATCCCTTTCCAATTCCTGTGGTTGCAAGTATGGCTTGGGTAAATATCAGCAATGAAAAAAGGACAAAAAATGAAACTATAAGAAACCTCTCGACATTTATTCCAAGAAGAATGCTTCTAAAAGAACTACCCTTTTGTTTTTTCACAGGTTTACTAATAATTTTATAACTCTTATATTTCATTATGTAAACTCCTACTTTCTTTGTTGTTATCTTAACAGTTTAGTCCGGCTAAATATCCGGTAGAAAAAGCAATGGTAAGGTTAAAACCACCTGTATAACCATCTACATCGATTACTTCACCTGCAAAATAGAGTCCTTTTATTATTTTTGATTCCATAGTAGAAGGATCAATCTCATTTATTGCTACTCCACCTGAAGTTATTATTGCTTCATTAATTGGTCTTGTACCTTTAATAGTAATAACAATGTTTTTTAACAGTAATGTTAAACCTCTTCTCTCGTCCCTTGTTATTTGATTAACAGGTTTTTCGGGATGTATATTGGAAAGCATAATAATTATTGGTATTAATTTCCCAGGCAATAAATCATCCAAAGCATTTTTAAACATTTTTCTTGAGTAATTCTCAAAATCCCTACCTATTCGTTCATATAGTTTTGCTTCAGATAAAGCAGGTTTCAAATCTATAACCAGTTTACTGCCTTTTATATGAGTATCAATTAGATGTCTGCTTCCGCTTAATATTAATGGACCTGAAACTCCAAAATGTGTAAAAAGCATTTCGCCGAAATCAGAGTATAGTTTTTTCCCATTTATATCTTTAAAAGTAACTGAAACGTTTTTCAGTGTAAGGCCTTGTAATTCTTTTACCCATGGTTCTTCAGTTTCAAGGGGTACCAGGGAAGGTCTGGGATCAATTATTCTATGTCCAATTTTTTTTGCAATCACATATCCATCCCCTGTAGAACCTGTTCGAGGGTATGATGCTCCACCAGTAGCTAAAATGACAGATTCACAATCATACATTCTGCCATTATCCATTAATACACCTTTTATAGAATTATTATTTACAACAATTTCTTTAAGTGAAGATTCAAGCATAATTTTTACATTATTTCTTTTTGCATATTCTATAAGAACATCAGCAACTTCCTTAGCATCATCAGAAACAGGGAAAACTCTTCCTCCCCGTTCAACCTTGGTTTTTAAACCATGTTTTTCAAAAAAATCAATTATATCTGCATTAGAAAATGTATAAAATGAGGAGTATAAAAAATGGCCGTTACCAGGGACATTTTCAATTAAACCTTCTACATCCGTATTATTTGTTATATTGCATCTTCCTTTACCTGTTATCATTAACTTTTTGCAAAGAACTTTATTTTTTTCAAAAACAACAGTATCCAGTCCTCTTTCACCTGCTTTACTGGCTGCCATTAAGCCCGCCGGACCTCCGCCAATAACAGCAACTCTTTTTTTCAATGGTAAAATGCACACTCCTTTATACGCTATTTTCATCAAAAAGTTAATAAAAATACAAGCTATTACGCACTAAGCTATGTTGCGTAAGCCTTACATGGCACTTCATGGCACTTTTTGAGGAAATATTGTACCTTAATTTATCGCAGCGATTTTCATGCTTCGAAGGCTTGCAGCTTAGCTGCGATTTGCCATAACTTAATCAAAAGGGGTAATATCAATATCATCGTATTTTTCGTATACCTGGTATTCATCCCATATTGTTTCCAATTTTTCAAATATATCATATACATCACGTTCTTTTTTCATTCCTACTGCTACAATGAGTGCATTAATAACGCTTAATGGTGCAACCAGTGAGTCTACAAAAGAAGCCATATCACTTCTAGCAATAAGTGAATAATCTGCATATTCGGATATGGGAGATTTTTTGCTGTCAGTTATTGCTATTACTTTACAACCTTTATCCTTAGCAAACTGCATAGCTTTAATTGTTCGTTTGGAATATCTTGGGAAACTTATTCCTATAACCACATCTCCTTCAGAAGCTCTGACTATTTGTTCGAACATTTCACTTACACTGGTTGTATGGACTAATCTCACATTATCAAATATCAAGTTGAAATAAAATCCTAAAAAACTAGCAAGAGCAGCTGAGCTTCTAACTCCTAAAATATATATTTTTCTAGCATTTAGTATACACTGGACTACATTATTAAATTCTTCCTGATCAATATTATCAAGAGTAATTTTTAATTTATCCATGTCAGATTGCAGAACACTTTTTAAGATATTTTCTGAATCTATTCTGCTTGAAGATACAGCTATCCTTTGAACAGAAGTCAATTTGCTTTTAATAAGATCCTGCAGCATTTTTTGAAGTTCGGGATAGCCTTCAAATCCCAATTTAACAGCAAATCTTACTACTGTTGATTCACTTACATTTACTACTTCACCAAGTTTGGAAGCCGTCATAAAAGCCGCTTTGTCATAATTATTTATAATGTATTCGGCAATAGCTCTTTGGCCCTTACTAAATTCCCTGTATTTGTCCTGTATTTCTTTAAGTAAATCATAAGATTTCTTATTCAATCCTACTCCCCGCCCCATCTTTAGTATAGTTTAGTATATTTTTATTTTACCATTTTTCAGAGATAAACCAAATACTTATTTTTATTTTTGGGTGCATTTTTAATTTTTGTAGAAATATAACATGCACGGGTACATTTTCTAAATTTGAAGAAATATTTAACAAGGGCTGTCGTTACGGTGCCTAGAGCCTTTAATTTGATTTTCGTTGCTAAATTGCATGCTACTTTGTTATATTGCAAATTGGCTATATTATTTAAAAATAACCCACCTTTTAGAAGGTGGGTATTTTTAAAATTTTTTAAATTCAGAACTATTCAACTTTCATCAAATTCCGTCAATTTTTTGTTCAATGGTTAATTGCTTAAACCGGATGGGTTTGATTCTCATAATCTACTAAATTGCTATCGATCTTATATTTTTGTGCCTGACGGTATTTAAAATACTTTTCTGCAACCTGTGGGAATAAGGCATAGGATAATATATCCTCTTCCCGTTCCATGTATTCATTCATTTGACTTTTAATGCTTTCAAGTTCAGGTTTAATAAGGTCTGCAGGTCTGCAGGTAATCGGTTTTTCACCTTTTAATATTAAATCCTGTATTTCCTTTGAAATTGGAGCTGGAGTTTTTCCATACTCTCCTTTTACAAGAGCTTTTGATTCCTTAGGTACCATTTTATATCTTTCTCCGCTGATAACATTCATTACAGCCTGGGTTCCTACTATCTGGCTTGTAGGGGTTACAAGCGGCGGATATCCGAAATCTTCGCGGACCCTTGGTATTTCTTTTAGCACATCATCAAATTTGTCTTCTTTATTTGCCTGTTTAAGCTGTGATACAAGGTTTGAAAGCATACCACCCGGAACCTGGTATTTAAGTGTATTTACATCAACTCCCATTACCTTAATATCCATTAAATTACTTTCTACGAATTTCTCTTTTAAAGGTTTGAAATAATCAGCAATTTCACTTAACAAAGAAAGATCATATCCTGTATCATAAGGGGTATTCTTTAATGATGCAACCAGAGGCTCTGTAGGAGGTTGTGATGTACCCATGGCCATAGGTGATATTGCACAGTCCACTACATCAACACCTGCTTCAATTGCTTTAATGTAAGTCATGGATGCAACACCACTTGTGTAATGAGTATGCAGTTGTATTGGTATTGAAACATTTTCTTTTAAAGCTTTTACAAGATCATATGCTGCATATGGAAGAAGGAGGCCTGCCATATCTTTAATGCAGATAGAGTCCGCACCATAATCAACAAGTATTTTAGCTACTTTTACAAAATAGTCAAGGTCATGAACAGGACTTATTGTATAAGACACTGCAGCCTGCGCGTGTCCTCCTTCTTTTTTACATGCTTTTATAGCTGTTTCTATATTTCTGACATCATTAAGAGCATCGAATATCCTTATAATGTCAATACCATTTGCTATTGCTTTTTGAACAAAATATTCCACAACATCATCAGCATAATGTTTGTATCCAAGAAGGTTTTGACCCCTTAGAAGCATTTGAAGCTTGGTATTTTTTGCTCCATCTCTTATTTTTCTAAGTCTTTCCCAGGGATCTTCATCCAAAAATCTTAAAGATGCATCAAAGGTTGCACCACCCCAACATTCCAGTGAAAAATACCCTACTTGGTCCAGCTTTTTTATTACAGGCAACATATCTTCTGTCTTCATTCTGGTAGCTATAAGGGACTGATGAGCATCTCTTAATACTGTTTCTGTTATCTGAACTTTAGCCATTATTAAACATACTCCTTTCAAAATATATGTGCTTTTAACTTTTAAAAACAATATTTGTATGTCTCTTTATACAATAAATATTTTATTTGTTTATAGACAAAAGCACATCTCCTGCATTTACCGATGCACCCTTTGAAACGTTTACAGATGCTATTGTACCATCTACAGGTGATATAATCTCATTTTCCATTTTCATGGCTTCAAGAATAAGTAAAATGTCACCCTTCTTTATAGAATCACCTGAATTCACATTTACACTATTAATAACACCAGGCATAGGTGCACTTATAGTTTGTGCTCCGGCAGGTACTGCCGCACTTGTTGTATTTTTTGCAGGAGCGGCGGGAGCTGCTGCTTTTGGAGCTGCAGGAGCCGGTGAAGGAGCTGGAGCTGCTGGAACAGTTCTTGTACTTGCTGCTTCATGTATTTCTTCTACATCAAAATTTCCTTTACCAATTTCTTCAACTTCAACCTCATATTGTGAACCATTAACTTTTATCAAAAACTTTTTCATAATAAATCCTCCTGAACTATTGTCAATTATTGTAAAGTTTCAAATTATAAAATATGACCAATTATTACTGTCTGCTGTGCATACATTACAGTGGTATATTACCATGCTTCTTGGAAGGTCTGTTTTCGCGCTTACCTGCAAGCATTTCAAATGCACTTGCAACCATAGGTCTGGTTGCTGAAGGATCAATTACGTCATCAACAAAACCTCTTGCAGCAGCAGCATATGGATTTGAAAACTTTTCTCTGTACTCTTCCACCTTTTCTTTTCTCGTTGCAATAGGATCTCCCGCCTGGGCAATTTCTTTCCTGAAAATTATATTTGCAGCACCTTCTGCTCCCATTACTGCAATTTCAGCTGTAGGCCATGCATATACCATGTCCGCCCCAAGTGTTTTGCTGTTCATTGCAATATAAGCTCCGCCATAGGCTTTTCTTACTATTACGTTAACCTTTGGTACTGTTGCCTCTGCAAAAGCATATAATAATTTCGCTCCATGCCTAATTATTCCATTGTGTTCTTGTCCAACACCAGGCAGGAAAGCAGGTACATCCGTAAAAGTTAATAACGGAATGTTAAATGCATCGCAGAACCTTACAAACCTTGCTGCTTTATCAGATGAGTTTATATCCAGACTGCCGGCCATCACTTTAGGCTGATTTGCCACTATGCCTATAGTTTTCCCATTTATACGGGCAAATCCTACAATAATATTTTGAGCAAAATACTTATGTATTTCGAAGAAATCCCCGTTGTCAACAACTCTTGTTATTACATCCATCATATCATATGGTTTGTTTGGTTCATCAGGAATAAGGTCAATCATGTCCTCTGAAATCCTGTTAAGATCATCGCTGCATGAATAAGAAGGTATACCTGAAATGTTGTTATCCGGCAGAAAACTCAAAAGCCTTTTAAGATCTTTTATACAACTATCTTCAGAAGGATATTTGAAATGAGCTACACCACTTACAGAGTTGTGAACCAACGCTCCCCCAAGTTCTTCAAGTGAGACATCTTCACCTGTAACAGCTTTTACAACCTGGTTACCAGTAATATACATTTGTCCTTTTTCTTCTACCATAAATATAAAATCTGTGATTGCAGGAGAATAACATGCACCACCTGCACATGGTCCCAGTACTAATGATATTTGAGGTATAACACCTGACGCCAGAGTATTTCTCAAAAAGATATCGCCATATCCACTTAAAGCATTAATTCCTTCATGAATTCTGGCACCGCCGGAATCATTAACGCTAATAAAAGGTGCTCCCGTTTTAATAGCCATATCCATTACTTTTACAATTTTTTTCGCATTTGCCTCTCCCAAGGTACCTCCTATTACAGTAAAGTCTTGAGCTGCCACAAATACCGGCCGTCCATCAACAGTGCCATATCCTGTTACAACGCCGTCTCCCGGTGCTTTCTTTCCCTGAATCCCAAAATCCACACTGCGGGTTTCAACAAATGCATCAGTTTCAACAAAGCTGCCTTCATCAAGAAGAAGATTTATTCTTTCTCGAGCTGTTTTTTTACCTGCCCGATGCTGCTTTTCTATGGCTTCCTGTCCTCCACCAAGTTCAACGCATTCTCTTTTTTCCCTCAGCCGGTTTATTTTGTCATTGTTTGCCATAAATTTTCCCACCTTATATACTTTATAATTTATTTTACTTATTCAATTTATTAGTGTTACTTTATGTAATCTCAAGTTGCTATTTGATAGTTATTTAACAAAGCGCATATGAAATTATTATAATATAATGTAAAATAATATGCAAATGTTATTTATAGATAATTTTACAGGCCAATATTTAGTTATTATGTAATATAAGCCTGTTATATCATAATATCAAGCATATTAAAAAATCATTTATTGGTGCATTTAATTACCACTCATGCTGGATTGAAAGGGAAAATGGTTTTCAAGCCTTTCAAGCCTTTCAAGCCTTTCAATCTATTCTCTCTATAAATAATAGTATAGGAGGACAGTTTATTTGATTAACAAACTCTGTTTTCATTACAACATATTTTTTAGGATCTATTGTCTTTATAAATTCCATAATACTGTTTTTTTCATTGAAACCGCTGTCACCGCCATAATACACAACTATACTAATAAGTCCGCCCGGCATGATAAGGTCCATTGCTTTTTTAACTGCCTGAATAGTGGTTTCAGGTTTCGTTGAAATACTATGATCTCCACCCGGAAGATATCCCAGATTAAACATTATAGCTTTTGTTTGTCCTTTTTCAGTTATATATGTATCCATGTACTGATGATCGGCTTTTATAACAGTTACTCTTTCCTCAACCCCTGCATCAATCAATTTTCTCAATGTATTTTCCAAGGCTTTTTCCTGTATATCGAAGGAATATACCTTGCCTTTCTCCCCTACAAGTTTTGCAAGCATCAAAGTATCGTTACCATTACCTGCAGTAGCATCAACAACCACATCACCCGATTTCACCAGGTTTTTTATGTAATCATGGGATTGATTAAGAGCATTTTTAATTGTAGACATTTACGCACAACCTCACTTTCTATTATTAGCAAAGCATGAAAGAATGAGAGGTTATGTTCTCTCACCTCCCACTTCTTATTTAGTGCCTTTTACTTGGTAAATACTGGGAAATACCTTTTTGTATTGCATTTTTGTATTGCTAAGAAAAGCTCTCAACTTCTTCTTTTGTAAGATGCCTCCATTTACCTTCAGATAGAGAACCTAAATTAACTTTTCCTATTGCTATGCGTTTTAATTTAATTACCGGATGCCCTATGGCTTCACACATTTTTTTTACCTGGCGGTTTCTACCTTCATGAATTGTTATTGCCAGTGTTGATCTATCTTTTCCCTTTTCCTGTATACAAACTTCTGCAGGCCATGTCTTATAGGAGCCAATTTCCAGTCCACCTACGAACTTTCTAATATCATCTTTGTCCGGAATACCATTAACTTCTGCAATATATACTTTTTTTATCTCATGGCTTGGGTGAGTCAGTTTATATGCAAAATCTCCATCGTTGGTCAATAAGATAAGACCTGATGTATCATAATCCAATCTCCCGACAGGATAGATCCTTTCATTAACATGCACAACCAAATCCAGCACAGTTTTTCTGTGAAATTGATCCTTAACGGTTGTTACATATCCTAAAGGTTTGTTAAGCATAATATATATAAGATTCTTTTCAATAGAAACAACTTTTCCATTGACTTTTACGCTATCCTCATTTCCTATCATTAGCCATGGTTCAGATACTATCCTGCCGTTAACTTCAACTTTTCCCTGTTTTATTAACTCCTCCGCCTTTCTCCGTGATGCAACACCGGAATGGGCAATATACTTTTGCAACCTTACTTTATCCATAGTTGACCCACCAATTCTTTTCAATATATATAAAATACTAAGTAAAATATATTATATCATTTTGTACATGCAGTTAATACCGTTATTTTTCGTCGAACCATAAAAATGTGAATTTATTCTTTTTTATCAGTATCCGCATCATGTTCTTTGTCTGGGCCTATATCCTTTTTGATTATTATTTTTTTCTTAACACTTTCATTAGCCTTGTTAATTAATTCAGGTATCAAATCCAGTATCTTTTCTACAGACGAGTTAATATTTACAGGAAGTAGTTTGATTTGACCGTTTCCTACAACCATAAATGCTACAGGATTAATACTTACTCCTGCGCCACTTCCTCCGGCAAATGGAAATTTACTGTTTTCAGCATTTCCTTCTTCATTCCTTTCTTCATCTTTTTTACCTCCTTTATTATTACCGCTATACTCACCACCACCTGCTGCGAATCCGAAACTTACTTTGGATATTGGTATTATTACCGTTCCATCCGGAGCTTGAACAGCATCCCCAACTATGGTATTTACATCAACCATTTCTTTTATACTTTCCATTGCAGTTGTCATAAGCCCTTCAATAGGATGCTCCAACATAAAAAACACCGCCTTATTCTATCTTTTATTTTTTATTTTTTCACTAACTAGTTCAAATATGAATAAAAACCCTGCTATTATAATATGGACAACTCTAATACTTAGTATGCATAAAACTTCTATATCAAGTACTATTTTAGTAAAATCGGGTTTAATAGATATTTCTCTTTCGGTAAGTTTAAATTTATTTGAAAATAATGAATCTATATTTCCTGCAAAGGCCCATATAACACCTCCTAAAACACCTGTCCAAAGTGCATCATCTGTGCCATAGATGATGTTAATTTTCAGCTTGATTTCTGGAACCTTTCCTCCAATCAGATATTTCTGGATGCTTGTTAAAAAAAGCCTTAATAATTTTGCAGCTTTATCCAGGTAATTATATTCTTTTAATAATTCTTCCAAATTTGTATATTCTTTATCTGTATCTTTTAATATACCATATCTACTTAATAGCAGTTCATAAACTTTATTTCCTATAGTATAAATATCAGTTATAGGAATAACATGCTTTTTTTTAATAATTCCGTTAAAAATGAAAAAATATATTACTAAATCTGAATTTTCACTTTTCTTTACACATTCAAACTTAGTATTTACTTTGATAAATAGTATTAAGCTAATAATAATGGCAGCTAAAATAAAAATAACCGGATAAAGCATAAATACACCTCATCAGGTTATTATATCCAAATAATATTCACATTACACATTATTGCTAAATGAAGTGTGCATTTAAAATTTTTGAAGAAATATTTTCCAGAAGCTGACGTTACACTGCCTAGAGCTTCTAAATTCAGCTCCGGGCAAAATTGATCTCGCAAAAATGAATATACTATTTTAAATCAGCAATACCTTTCAATGAATATAAATCGTCATTTGAAGAAAAGCCAAAGTACCTTAAAAAATCTTCTGTAGTCTCATATAATATGGGTCTTCCGGGAGAATCCATGCGCCCTGCCTCCCTGATAAGATTACCTTCCAGAAGTTTCGCAATTGAACTGTCACAATTTACTCCTCTTATTTTTTCAATTCCTGCTTTTGTTATTGGTTTATTATATGCAATAATAGCTAGAGTTTCATAGGCAGCTTGTGATAATGTGGATTTATATCCGGGTTCTACCAGTTTGGCAATATAATCAGAGTATTGGGGTTTCGTGCATAATTGATAGCAATCATTTATTTTTCTTATCATAATACCCCGGCTGTTTCTGCCATATTTCATATTCATTCGTTCCAGAGTATCTACAACTTTTCCTTCATCTATATCTAGTAATTCCATTATCTTCTCTTTATGCAGCGGTACACCGGATGCAAAAAGAAGCCCTTCTATTATACCTTCTATTTTATCTGCTTCTTCCATATTTGTTTTTTCATCTATATTCTCATATTTGTCTATTGGATTATTATCATTATTTTCTTCCAAATACATTTGAAGAACGCTCCCAACAAGTTTATTAGTAATGTATAAGTTTCATTTGCAATGTATCTAATGCTTGTATACGCAATGTTGTAAACTTTGTTTTGCATATCAAGGGTTATGAATCCTGATGCTCAACAATAATATCCGAATACTGTTTCTTTTGGTAAACAGCAGCTTTCCCTGATTTAACCACTACAAGCAGTGCTAGAAATGCAGTTACAATTTCAGTTAAAGATTTCTCTCTAAAAGGAAATACATCAGTAAAAACAAATTGCTTTTTGCTTAATAGAATATTCATTATGTGCTTTATTTTGCTTTTTATTGATACCTTATCCTTTTGTAATATTTGTTGAATTTCCTGAGTTCTATTATTTTCTTTGAGTCTGTTTTTTTTCATTAAATTCAAGTATGCTTCCCTGAAGTTATCCAAATTTAAATCCAGTTTTTGTTTGACATCTTTTGCTTCTATATTTTCAGGGCTCTTATAATAGAATTTGGACCATTCTGTCTCCCTTTTTTGAAGCTGCAATGATACTTCCTTATATTTCTTATATTCTATAAGCTTTATTACAAGTTCTTCTCTAGGATCTGATTCCTCTTCTTTCTCCTTATCTTTTTCAGGCGGGAGAAGAACCCTTGACTTAATGTGCAATAAGGTAGCAGCCATAACAAGAAATTCACTGGCAAGTTCCAGGTCCATTTTTTGCATGGCAAAAAGATAATCCATATATTGATCTGTTATTTCACCTATTGGTATATCATAAATGTCTATTTTATTCTTTTCTATTAAATGAAATAACAGATCAAAAGGGCCTTCAAAATTACCAACTTTTATCTTACAGCCATTTGTTAAGGAACTAATCATTGTAACTCCCTCAATATTACTGGTTTAACCTCTTTTTACCATCTTTTTATCTTCTGTAGGTTATTTGCTTGCATTCCAGTCAATCTTCATGACGCTTCTTACTTCTTCAATGGTTTTTTCAGCAATGCTTCGTGCTTCTTTATTTCCCTTTTGAACGATATCATTTACATAATCAGGTTTTGATAATATTTCCTGCCTTTTTTCGTAAATTGGAGCAAGAGATTCTACCATGCTATTTGCAAGCTTCTTCTTACATTGGACACAGCCTATTTTGCCTCCGCAACATTGTTCTTCTATTTCAGAGATATCATTGGGGTTAAATACCTTATGAAATGCATATACAGTGCATACCTCCGGATGTCCCGGGTCATTTTTGCGAATTCTGGCGGGATCCGTAATCATTGTACTCACCTTGTTTTTAACTGTTTCGGGACTGTCAGAAAGAGATATGGTGTTTCCATAGCTTTTACTCATTTTTCTCCCATCAGTACCCGGCAGCACCTTTGCCTCGGTTAATTTCGGTGCAGGTTCAGGGAACACCTCACCATACAGGTAATTAAATCTTCTTGCAATTTCCCTGGTCAACTCAAGGTGCGGCAGTTGATCTTCACCTACAGGTACAAATTTTGCTTTATAAAGTAAAATATCAGATGACATAAGGCACGGGTATCCTAGGAATCCATAATTTGTAATATTCTTGTCCTTTATTTGAGCAAGCTGGTCCTTATATGTAGGACATCTGAAAAGCCATGACAAAGGTGTTATCATGGATAAAAGCAAATGCAGTTCAGCATGCTCTTTGACAGAAGACTGCAGAAATATTGAGCATTTATCAGGATCAAGGCCTGCGCTCAGCCAATCTGTTACAAGGCTAGTTATATTATTATTAATATCTGATGTATCCTCATATCCTGTAGTTAATGCATGCCAATCGGCAACAAAAAATAGGCATTTGTAATCATTTTGCAATTTTATCCAATTATAAAGAGCCCCGAAGTAGTTACCAAGATGCAGTGCTCCTGTTGGTCTCATACCGCTAACAATAGTGTCATTCTTCAATATTTTCACTCTCCTATCTCATCACACTGATGAATGATGCTATCAAAAATTATCCTGGAAGACATCGCTTCCTAAATTGACACAGTAGTATTAATTTATTTTAGATATATTACAGATGTTTGTCAATCTATTTATCTGTATGGGGTATGTTTCCTATTAACTGATTACCATACACCTGCCAATAACTTTAACACAGGAACAGCAATAGACTTTATAGCTGTTTCCAACAGCCATATAAAAGGAAACATAATTTTATATAGAAATCCTGGAAAAATAAATATTAAAATAAGAAATATTACTCCTATATAGTTTTCATATTGCATAAGGGCAAAGTATTGTCTCTGAGGAAGTATTCCCGAAAGTATTTTGGAACCATCCAGAGGTGGTACAGGCAATATATTGAATACTGCAAGATTTATGTTAATCATATAGAAAAAACGGCTTAAATTAAAAAGTATTACTCTAAAATCAAAACCAGAGTAAAAAAGTGTCATATTAATATCGAACATATTCTCAATAGGAATCTTTCCATATTTACTTCCCAGAAAAGCCATAGGAAAAGAAAAAGTTATGGCAAGAAAAACATTTGATAGAGGTCCTGCAAGAGCTACAAGCATTGAACCTTTTTTTCTATCACGATAGTACATGGGGTTAATTGGTACTGGTTTTGCCCATCCAAACCCAGAGATTAAAATCATCAATGTTCCTAAAATATCAAGGTGTTTTAACGGATTTAGAGATAGCCTTCCCATGTTTTTTGCAGTAGGATCCCCTAATCTGTAAGAACAATATGCATGTGACAGCTCATGAAGAGTAATTGATATTAATATTACCGGTACAAGGTAAATCAGTATAGTTATAGGATATCTCAATAGCAAATTTATCTCTCCTTTATTTACTATAAATCAGAGTGCCTGTCTCCCTGATCATAATGAGTATTTATTCATATTCATATAAATCATTATAGCAGAAGAAATGAAGAAACTACAGAATTATTATTCCATTATTATTCTGATTTGTTTTTACCAATACCGAACCATTCAAGAACCATCCTAAAAAACAGTTTCATGAATGATGCTTTATCAACACCCTTTTCAGTTATTATGTTAACTCTTGCAATTTCCTTTCCATCCAGCTTATAAACTATCTCACCAACTTTTTGACCCATTTCTACCGGAGCAATAATAAAAGGTTCAATATTCACATGACGTTCAATATTTTGTTTAGTACCTTTTTTTAGCAAAACTATTACATCACTTGCCAGTATTCCCTTTACTTCTGTTTCAATACCTTTCCTTACCTCAATATTACCTGCTTCAGTGTCTTTATTTTCCAATACAATTGACTCAAAGTTCGCAAAACCATAATCCATCAGCTTTCTTGTTTCAGCAAACCTTGTATTTGAGTCCGGCCCTCCCAGTACAACAGAAATCAAAGTTAAATTTTCTCTTTTAACTACTGCTGAAAGACAATGACCTGCTATAGAAGTAAATCCTGTTTTTAAGCCTACTGTACCCGAATAATGCCTAACAAGTTTATTTGTATTGTCAAGTGAAAATTCACCATTTCTGAATGTGTCATGCCATATTTTTGTATAATCAAGTATCTTGGGATACTTTGCGATTAACTCTCTTGACAAAACAGCTATATCATATGCAGTGCTGTAATGTCCTTCATTTGTAAGGCCTGTGCAATCAAGGAAATGGGTGTCCTTCAGGCCAAGTTCCTTCGCTTTTTCATTCATTATAGCTACAAAAGTTTCTTCACTGCCTGCAACTTTTTCTGCCATGGCGACAGTAGCATCATTGGCGGAATGTATTGCAATTGCCTTTAACATTTCGTGGACAGTAAATTCTTCTCCAGGTTTAAGATACACCTGTGAGCCTCCAAAACCATATGAATATTCAGATACAGGGACAAAATCGTCAAATTTCAGTTTCCCGTTTTCTATAGCTTCCATTATGAGATACATGGACATAATTTTCGTAATACTGGCTATAGGAAGTTTTTCGTGGCTGTTATTTTCAATCATAATTGTTCCAGTATCACTATCCATTAATATAGACGCTTTACATTTCAAGCTAAATACATCGGTATCCTTCATTATTTTTGCTACTGTCTCAGCATCATATTCAGTTACACCATAAATATATGATGAGGATGTAAATGCTGGTATAAATGCAATTAGCAAACTTAGTATTATAGGAAGCTTTCTTTTAAATAATGATTTTAATATAGTTTTATTAAACACAGATTTCCCCTCCAGGTATTTATCATTAGTAAATTGTTATGCAAAATCAGACTTGTATATTCTGTATTATGCAGTAATATTTTATATTTTGTATTTTATTAATCAGCGTATCTGAATGTGTGCTTACTATCTACATAAGCAAGTATCAATGGTCTTAATTGTGGCGTATTACGGGAGTAGTTAAAAGCACCTTTTAACAAACTCACAGCTTCATCAGCAATTTCACTTTTATCTGTATACAGGGTCGCAATTATCTCACCTTTTTTTACTTCCATACCTGTTTTTTTATAAATATATACACCGGCCGAATAATCAATCAGGCTTTCTTTTGTTTGCCTGCCGGCACCTAAAATTGATGATACCTGTCCTATTAACCTAGTGTCCATAGATTCAATGAAGCCTTCCATATCTGCCGCTATATCGTATTTGTACAATGGCTGCTTAAATATACTGTAATCTTCAATAACATCATCAATTCCATACTGCGCTTTTACTAATTCTTTGAATTTTTCCATGGCTTTTCTGCTATCAATTGCATTTCTAGCCTTTACTCTGCATTCTTCCATATTTCCCATACCGGCAAGTTTCAGCATATGTGCTGCAATTTCAAGAGATATTGTTTTTAAATCAGAAGGTCCCCTTCCCTTTAACACTTCTATTGCTTCTATAACTTCCAGGGAATTTCCTATAGCATTTCCAAGAGGAATGTCCATATCAGTTACAATTACAACTGTTTCCCGGCTTGTTCTTTCACCTATTTCCACCATGGTTTTACCAAGAGAAATAGCATGGTCAATATCCTTCATAAAAGCTCCGCTTCCCGCTTTTACATCCAGTACAATTTTATCTGTTCCTGATGCAATTTTTTTACTCATAATGCTTGCTGCAATTAGCGGAATACTGTCAACTGTGGCAGTTACATCCCTTAGAGCGTATAACTTTTTGTCTGCAGGTACCAGATTATTGCTTTGACCTGCTATAGATATACCAATCCTTTTTACATTTTTTATGATTTCCTCTTTATCAATGTCAGTCTTAAATCCAGGAATCGATTGAAGTTTATCTATAGTACCGCCTGTATGTCCCAACCCCCTTCCCGACATTTTTATCACAGGTATACCACAGGCTGCAACAACCGGAGCTGCTATTAATGTAGTTTTGTCCCCTACCCCTCCTGTGCTGTGCTTATCAACTTTAATACCTTTTATTGAAGATAAGTCAATTTTGTCCCCTGAATCAACCATTAATCTCGTTAAATCGGCAGTTTCCCTTGGATTTATGCCACGTATAAATATAGCCATTAACAAGGCCGCTGTCTGATAATCAG
>OFEK01001328.1_pt1 | contig 17167 bp, 14 predicted proteins | sample 1521131 | NCBI WGS metagenome assembly OFEK01 (sample SAMN05720209, study PRJEB24109) | activated sludge metagenome | isolation source: Anaerobic digester | place: China | collected 2015-12-16
AGAAATCACTCCTTTCAACTACTTCGACTACTCTGTTTTTCCATCACGAGTTATCTTCTTTTTTTTATTTTATTCTAACCGACCTTATGCAAGCCGTGTTAAAACTCTTTTTCATGCTTTCACAGCTCCTGACATAAGTCCTCTTACAAAATACTTCTGTAGAAATGGGTAAACAAGCATTATAGGCAAAGTGGTAAACATAATAGTCGCCATTTTCATACCTTCAGAGTAAAGCCTTTTCTGAATTGTAGACGGTATATTTTCAGATGCCTTCAAGTACTCTGTTAATATTTCCATAAGTATGAGCTGTAATGGACGCTTCCAGGCATCTTTTATAAATAACATGGCAAGATAATAATCATTCCACCTATCAACCCCATAATATAAGGAAATTGTCACAAGAAGAGGTGTAGAAAGAGGCAAATGTATTTTGTAAAAAACTATCATATCATTGGCTCCTTCAATTAGAGCTGATTCTTCAAGTTCCTTAGGTATCTTGGAAAAATAGTCCCTCATAATAACCATATATCCAATACCTATACCTGCAGGAATTATCATACTGAAAAGGCTGTTCACCAGTTTAAGATTTACCATAAGCAAGTAAAATGGTATCAATCCTCCCCCAAAATACATGGTAAAAACTATTGCAAGACTTATAAACTTTATGCCCGGATATTTTTTGCCAAGTCCGTATGCCATAGTAGTCGTAAGAAATAATTGGTAAATAACGCCAACCAGTACTACGAAAATTGTTACTCCAAATCCTTTCCATACATGTTTGGAAGCAAATATAACCTCATATGATAAAAAATCAGGTTTCTTTGGAAAAAGCAAGAACGGAGTTTTAGCATACTCAAATTCAGTAGTAATTGAAACTATAAATGTGTTGTAAAATGGAAAGAACACCAGAACTCCATATATGCTTAATATTATAAGATTTACAACATCAAACGCATCAAACTTTGCTTTTTTATTCATACTCATACCCCCTTATACAACTCCCCTGTTTCCATATCTTCGTGCAACAAAATTAGCGAATAAAAGTAGAAGCAGGTTTACAACTCCTTTAAATAACCCTACTGCTGTTGTGAATGAAAAATCTACACCTCTCTGGAATGTAAGCCTATATACATAAGTATCAATAATGTCACCGGTTGAATATACTACTGGATTATATAAGAAAAATACCTGGAGAAAATTGCCTTGAATCATGCCTCCGATGCTCATTATTAACATAAGTACTACCATACTCTTTATACCACTCCAGGTTATGTACCACATTTTCTGATACCTGTTGGCTCCATCTACTGTTGCTGCTTCATATAGCTCTGGCTCAATATTTGTTATTGCTGCTAAATATATGATGCTTGACCACCCTGCTTCCTTCCACACACCGCTGTATACAAGGATATAACGGAAGCTCCCCGGATTCATTAAAAAATTCACTCTCTGAAGGCCAAGAACACTAAGCAGGTTATTTATAGCTCCCTGGTTGGCTAAAAGGTTGAATGCAATACCTCCTATTACTATCCAGGAAAGGAAATGCGGGAAGGTGAGAACTGTTTGAAGTACGCGCTTATACCTTTTAAGAAAGACTTCATTAATAAGTATTGCTAGTATCATGGGGATTGGAAAGCCCAAAGCTATCTTCATAAAAGAAATAATAATTGTATTTTTAAATGCTCTCCAAAACTCAACTTCTGTCACAAGATCTCTAAAATTTACCAGTCCTATCCACTTTCCACTGGTAAATGATCCTGAATATGAAAATTCCTTAAATGCAATCTGTAAACCATAAATAGGTATGTAATTAAATATAAAAATGTATAATACGCCCGGAAGCATCAAAAGATATATATACCTGCCCCTTGATACATTTTTTATAAACTTTCTAAAATTATCTTTTCTTGCTGCAGCTCTATTAAATTTCTGTTGATCTGTTGATTTTTTCAATGTTGCTTCGGTAAGATCCATATCTTGTTTCGCCCCGATTCTTTAACGTTATATATGTTACAAAAATATTATATCAATTGTCCATGATTGGGAAAATGCAATAAACTCAGTAGTTTTTGCACTAAACTCATTTTTGCATTTTCTGTTTTTTTTTGCATTTCACATTATTATGTTGTAAAATTGTTTAGTTAAATATATGAAATTAGAATCGTCATATAATGGGAGGTAATTAAAATAGATAAATATAAAAAATTTAAGACATAAGGAAATGAATAGATAAAAGAAAAATTTTTCATAATAGATTGATTTTATAAAATAAATCACATATAATCTATTTAAAAGCATTCCCAAAAATATTTGCAGATGGGATGGAGGGTGTAGGGTTACACCCAATAAAGTACATTAACCTGGGCACCAGTTAAAGGCATAATGTTATATAGTTGCAAGCCTGCACCTGAATTCCGTGTGAATAATTTCATGCTGGATTTGATTGGGGATTTCATTGTCTTCCTATCGCAAGTATAAGTGAATATTTGTAATAGTAAGGCTTTACTCCAAAAATATTTGTTTTCCGATAACTGAAAATGCTATATTATATTAAAAATTTGCAAACATATTGGTAATGATGTTTTATTTAAATTTAGTCTGTTAATAATAATAATATTATTACCGATGTTCATTTAAATATAATCAGTATGCGCTCCGATTGTACTGAATTAAGGTGCAAGCATGCTATGCACTCAAAATAATAAATTAAAAAAGGAATGAAGAAATGGAAAATTTGATTTTTAAAGACATAAATGTTTCAGATGAAGTAAAAAAGGCTATTATGGATATGGGTTTTGAGGAATTGACACATATTCAGGACTTATCTATTCCTCATATACTTGAAGGGAAGGATGTTATCGGCCAGGCTCAGACCGGTACTGGAAAAACCTGTGCATTCGGAATTCCTGCAATAGAACTAATAGATCCGGAATCTTCCACAATTCAAGTACTAATTTTATCTCCTACCCGTGAACTTGCCATACAAATCTCTGAAGAATTAAAAAGTGTATCTAAATACAAGAAAGGTATCGGGATACTCCCTATTTATGGAGGACAGCCTATAGACAGGCAAATAAATGCCCTAAAAAAGCATCCGCAAATTATAATAGGTACACCAGGCCGTGTTATGGACCATATGAGACGCCATACTTTAAAGTTTTCAGACCTGAAAATGCTGGTTCTGGATGAAGCTGATGAAATGCTTAATATGGGTTTCAGTGAAGATATCGACACAATTCTTGAAAGAGTCCCTGACGAAAGGCAAACAATACTGTTTTCTGCTACAATGCCTAAAGAAATAATGGATTTGACCAACAAATACCAGAAAGATCCAATATATATTCAAGCAACCAGGAAAGAGCTTACAGTCCCCGGGATTCAGCAGTTTTATCTTGAAGTAAGCGAAGCCTCCAAGCTTGAAGTGCTATCAAGGTTGGTTGATACAAATAATATAAGATTATCACTGGTTTTTTGCAATACAAAGAAACGTGTTGATGAGCTGACTTCTGCTTTGCAATCCAGAGGTTATGGTGCCGAAGCTCTTCATGGTGATATGAAGCAGGAACATCGGGATAGAGTTATGGCGAAATTCAGAAAAGGCCATATAGATATTTTAGTTGCTACCGATGTTGCTGCACGCGGGATTGATGTAGACGACATTGAAGCTGTTTTTAACTACGATATACCTGAAGATGTGGAATATTATGTCCATAGAATCGGAAGGACAGGAAGGGCCGGAAAAACAGGCAAAGCCTTTTCTTTTGTTGTGGGACGTGAAATATATAAATTAAGGGACATACAAAGATACACAAAATCATCTGTTTCGTTAATAAAGCCACCGACTATTATGGATGTGGAAGAAAGGAAAACAGTTAGCCTTTTGGAGAAGCTAAAAGAAACTATTAACGAAAACAACTATAAGAAATATGTACCTTATATTGAGAGATTCCTTCAAGAAATAGGTGATGGTAGCAATAACGACAACTACATTACCTCCCTGGATGCAGCCGCAGCTTTGCTAAAAATGGTATCTACCCAGAAAGGCAGCCAGGTTAACCATGTTCCTGATATTGATGAAAGAGACATTAACTATGAGAGTTTTAAAGGTGACAATATAGATGGTATAAATATAGATGAAAATGAAGAAATGGTACGATTTTTTATAAATATCGGAAGAAAAAATGGTATCCAGCCAAGACATATTGTTGAAAGTATTGCATCTTCAACAAGTCTTCCCGGTAAGCTCATCGGAGCAATAGATATTTATGATGCATATACTTTTGTTGATGTTCCCGGAAAATATGCTGCTGAAGTTTTATCGGCAATGAAAAACAATACTGTAAAAGGCAAAAGAGTAAATATAGAAAGATCAAACAAAAGCCGCAGGAAGGGCAGCAATAGAACTGGTGGAAGTGGAAGTGGAAATAGAAGTGGAAGCAGGGGCAGAAGAAGATTTTGATATGTGAATAAATCCCATTTTAACAGGGTATTTGTTTATATTCACCAATTTTTATAGAGAAATTTATTCATCGGTTATACTTAATGCATATTGCGCCATTTAACTATTTAGATTAAAATTAGGATTAATATTGGATTATTATATCTATTTCCAAAATTATTTAGTGGCACTAACTGTGAAAATTATTTGATAGTACTAATTAGAAATGAGGTGCTGAATATGATAAAAGTAGCATTGATAGGGGCCGGCAGGATGGGTAAGGTGCATTTTGATGCATATAAAAGTATCCCCGATGTAAAAATTGTGGCAGCAGTGGATATTGAGATACAAGCTGCTAAAGAACGTCTTAATGATGCTGATGTAGTTTTCTATGATGATTTGGATTGTATGCTCAAAAAAGAGAAGGTTGATATGGTAGATATTTGCACCCCTACATATTTGCATGCGGAACATGCTATAAAAGCTATGGATAAAGGTGTGCATGTGATTTGTGAAAAACCCATATCTTTGAATGTGGATGATGCCAGGAAAATTGTAGATGCAGCACATAGAAACAATGTGTTTTTTATGGTTGCTCAGGTTATAAGGTTTTGGCCGGAATATGAATATCTGAAAAAAGTATATGATGAAAAAACATATGGGAAACTCTATCAGATATTATTTACCCGGGTGGGTGAAATGACAAAATCTTCATGGAAAGATTGGATGAGAGATATATCAAAGAGCGGAATGGCACCTATAGATCTTCACATACACGATGTAGACTTTATTTTACATATGTTTGGAAAACCAAATGCAGTAACAAGTTTTGCAAAGCAGGATGGTAAAAATATAAGCTGGATTAATACCCATTACGATTATAATGATGCAATAATTGAAGCTGAAGGGGCCTGGTATCAGCCAAAGTATTCTTTTTCAATGTCTTATAGAGCAAGCTTTGAAGATGCCATTTTGGAATACAAAAGCAGTAAGCTTACACTTTACAAGAGCTGCGGAGAAACAACCCAAATTCATCTAGAGGATGTAAAATCTACCAGCCAGTTAAATGTAGGTTCAGTTAATGGTTATCAATATGAAATAGAGTACTTTGTAAATTGTGTACGAAACAATATACCCCCAAAAAGGATCATACCTGAAGAATCTGTAATGAGCCTTGAGTTGGTGTTGAAGGAGCTTGAATCTGCAAGAGAGGCTAAGAAAGTGATTGTTTGAAATTAATAAATATATATCATTGTTTAATTTTTTCATTATATATTATCGCGTATTATTGCGGCGTATAGCTTCATATAAATAAGCTGAGCTGCGGGTGCATTTATCAAATATTTCCTCATATTTGACAAATGCACCAGTATTGCGATAAATTAAAGAACTACATATTATGACATATTATGCATTTATTGCACATTTATGGGGCATTGGCTCAGCTGGGAGAGCGTCGCGTTCGCATCGCGAAGATCAGGGGTTCAAATCCCCTATGCTCCACCAATTCTTATAGTAAATCTCTCTTGGCCTCTTTCATAAAAAAACTCCCTATATTAGCTACAGAGCAATGAATAAGTCCATCAATAGAAACGCAATATTTTTTATTTGTTACAAGGTCAAATAATTCATAACCTTCTTCCTGCTTTTTTACAGTATAATCATTCAATTCAGTTTCAATATCTTCCATCATTTTTCCACCCGCAAGAAAATCTTTGTAAAAGAATATGCGTGGATTGCTGCATTTTTTAAAAGATAATATCAAATAGTTATCTCTACATTTGTTATCATTATTAATATGTAGTTTGCGGCCTTTGAAATACTGACATGCATTAATTAATTGGTAACCTTTTTTGTGCATCAATGACAAGTAATCATTAATTGGACCTTCAGACATGGGTAGAAATTTTATCTGCTTATCCATAAATAGTTACACCTCACTTTAACATTTTTTAATGTTACCTCTTGCAAAGTATTTTGATCAACCTTTATATTATCAGTATATCATGAAAAAATATGAATTCCTACTCTAAGTTTTGCAAAATATCATTTGATGAAAATATTGCTATTCTTTTTGGATATAAACAATAAATGTGCAAATTTTAGTTTTACAAATAATTCATTTTAAGTCTTGAATAATATTTGTAAGAATGTTACTATGAAATAGTGTAGATATATGCTGAATAAAGTAATTTTTTGCTTTTAGAAAACATTAATTAACTATGTCAAGAAACATAAAATAAAAGTTTATTTTTATTGTTTAGTTGCAAGAATATTTATTTAAGAAAATTTATTTCAACTAAGTATTGGTATAAAGTACTAGATATTCTATCAATTGCTGGGTTTTGTTGAGAAAGTACTTTTTAAGTTTATGGTGAGGTGATTAGTATGAATATTTATTCTCATATTATATTTACAGCTCTTACTATAAATCTTTTTATTATGTTTTATGGGTTTTATTACAATCACAAGACCAAATCGGCTTTAAATCGGTTACATATTTGCATAATTCTTTGTGTTTCCATATGGTCTCTTGGTTCCTTTTTCATTTATACTGCAGCAAATAGAAATACATGCTGGTTCTGGTATAAATTTTCTTCTGTCGGCCAGTGTTTCTTTTCATCCTTCATTCTGCACTTTTCCCTTGTTTTTACAAGAAAAAACCTGCTCCTGAAGAAATGGTGGGCTTATGCTATTATATACATACCTTCACTGCTTTTATTATATGGTTTCTTAGCAAGTAATGTAATTGTAAATGATTTCCTAATAACAGGTTCAGGACATTTGGAACTGGTTATTGATTATTCATTTTGGTATTTTTACTACGCATTTCTGCATTTAGTCTATATCTTAAGCGCAATTATCATAGGTCTGCTTTGGAGGGCAAAATTAAAATATTCATCAGAAAAAAGGCAGGCTTTAAATATTTTAATCTCTGACATACTCTCCTTGTTAACCGCCATTTTTCTAGGTTTGATCCTTCCTAACCTTTTTGGTTCCACTTTACTGCTGTTAACCCCAGTTGCAGCAACCTTTGGAATAATCGGAACAATGTATGCTGCCGTAAAATATGAATATATTGTGCTTACGCCTTCCCTTGCAGCTGAGAATATTCTGGATACTATAACTGATTCTGTTGTGCTGGTTAACGCTGAACTAAAAATACTTACAGTGAATAATGAAACTTGCAGGTTATTGAAATACACAAAAAACGAAATTATAGGCAATGAACTGAAAATATTCTTCGGTGGAGATGAAATATTCAACAATATAAATTTAAAAAGTATGCTGCAAAATGGTTCTGTACGGAATTATGAAGCAGGATATGTAACAAAAGAAGGAAAAACCATACCGGTTATTTTTTCAGCTTCCGAACATAAAGATAAAGATGGTAATTTAATTGGTATAGTAGTGATCTCAAGAGATATTACAGAGCAGAAGAAAACTGAGGAACGTTTGAAATACCTTGCTCACCACGATTATTTAACAGGCCTCCCTAACCGGGTTCTATTTACTGACCGTCTTGAACAAGCTTTGTTCAGAGCATCTCGTTATGAAACCATGGCTGCAGTAATACTTCTTGATATAGACCATTTTAAGGAGATTAATGATACATTTGGACATACTAATGGTGATGCCTTCCTGATGGAAGTAGCAGAGAGGCTAAGCTCAGTAATCCGCCAAACTGATACAATTGCACGTTTGGGTGGTGATGAATTTATCTTTATAATTAATGATTTGAAATACACCAGCGATATTCAGAAAGTCGTTAATAAAATACATAAAGCATTTTATAAGAGCTTCATAATTGGAACCCGTGAATTACATATAACAGCAAGCATTGGTATCAGCTTGTATCCACTTAATGGGAGCAATGCGGATACCCTTATAAAAAATGCTGACCTGGCCATGTATCATGCCAAAAATCAGGGTAGAAACAACTATCAACCATTCTCACACTCTCTTGGTGTAATTAGTACCGAAAAACTTCTATTTGAGAACAGACTTCAAAAGGCTTTTGAACAGAACGAGTTTATAGTTCATTATCAGCCAATTATAGATATAAATACCACTAAACTTGTAAGTATGGAAGCATTGGTACGCTGGCAGCATCCCGAACAAGGTCTGATACCACCTGCAGAATTCATACCATCAGCTGAAAAAACCGGACTTATTGTACAAATCGGAGAATTTGTACTGCGTACGGCGTGTATACAAAGCAGGCAGTGGATTGAACAGGGTTTGTCGTCAATCCCCATTTCTGTAAACTTGTCCCCTTATCAGTTCAGGCAGAAAAATTTGGTAGATAGAATTCTTTGTATACTTGCAGAAACTGGTTTAGAATCACGTTTCCTTACTCTTGAGATTACTGAGACTACAGCAATGTTCGATGTGGAAAAGACATCTGTAATTCTTAGTCAACTTTGTTCACATGGTATCAAGTGTATCCTCGATGATTTTGGAATGGGATATTCATCACTCAATTACCTCAGTAAATTCCCAATCCACGCTATAAAAATAGATAAAACTTTCATACAGGATATAATTAACAACTCATGCAATGCTGCAATTATAAGTGCCATATTGCTAATGGCAAATGCCATGAAGCTGAAAGTAATTATAGAAGGAGTTGAAAATTTTGAACAACTAAATTATATACGTTCTCTTCATTGGGAACCTATTGAGCCCCAAAACCGTGTTGCCATACAAGGGTACTATTTCAGCAAACCGCTCTCAGCTAATAGCTTCTCACAATTTTTACAAAAACAGAAAATATAATGCGAATTTATTGCTGTGCGTTTTATGTTCCATTTTCCTTTCAACTTTTTCAAACCAGTCCTGATCTGTCCTCATCATTCGTGCTATTTCCGGTTCATCCATAACTATTGTATTCTTCACAAGTTCAGGTTTCCAGTACATCATTAGTGAGGTTTCAATAGCACCTGCATGGAAATCATGCTCAGGCTCCATTTTAAAATACTCCAATTACCTGTTTTTTTCTACCTTCCGTTTACCTATCTATTATATATTCCTCATTCCTATCCTTTAAACGAGAATCACTTCCGAAGCCCTTATTACCATGCTGTCCATCCTCCATCAACAACAATATTGGATCCTGTCATAAAACTTGATGCATCTGATGCCAGCAGAATTACTGCACCAACAATATCTCTTGGCTTCCCTACTCTTCCAAGCATGGTTTTATTTTTAAGGTTATTCATAAACTCTTCCGGCGGAAGTTTCACCGGGCTTGGAAATGGGCCTGGTGTAACACTATTAACCCTGATATTCTTATCAGCCAGGTGACCGGCACAGTATCTTGTCAGCTGTATAACACCAGCTTTGGCGGCTCCATAGTTGGGAGGATTGTTCTGTCCGCTTGTTCCGTATATTCTCGGGTCAGGAGAAACCATTCCATACATTGAAGCTATATTGACAATAGAACCTCCACCATTTTCAGCCATATAGGGAATTACTTCTCTTGTGCACCTGAATACAGTGCCCAGACTCCCGTCTACACCTTTTAACCATGCCTCATCACTCATGGTTTCAATTGATCCTCCTGCTCCATATGTTGCACAGTTAATGAGAACATCTATTTCTCCACAAATTTCCCTGGCGTTTTTAAATAATTCCCTTATAGATTCAGTTCTGGAAATATCACAGGCGATGCTATAAAGATTTGTATAGCTTTTACCATTGTTAACTATTTCTTCAGGTTTCTTTTTAGCGATATCAGCGACCATAACCTTTGCACCAAATTCCAGCAGGCCCTCAACCATCGCTGAACCTAAATATCCGGCCCCACCTGTAATTACTACAGCCTTGTTTTCCATTGAAAATAAATCTCGCACTTCATTAACCCTCCTCTGCAAATATGAATATAATCTTTTCAGGACTATATAAGGCTATATTTAATTATCTACATAATTATCTGCATGATTATCTACATAATTATGTAGATATTTTTCTACAAAATTGATAGCTTTAAGCTCTGCTCTGAAAGCTTCCTGCTCCGAAGGTGTAAACCTTTTTAAAGGGTATGTACAATAACCAACATCAAACCCGAGCATATCCAGCATATCTTTTACACCACATAAAACACCATATTTCAGTAAAATCCTGATAACTTTGTTTGCTTTAAACTGAGCCTTCTGCGCTTCATCAATTTTACCCTCTGTAAAATTGTTATATATATCAACAAAAATTTTTGGCATGGGATTATATGTAGCACCAATACCTCCATCAGCACCCATAGCTAATCCGCACAAAAGGGTTTCATCAGGTCCGTTAATTACATTTATATCACTATTATTCAGCTCCTTGATTTTACGCATTTCGTAATAATTATAGCTGGTCCATTTTAAACCTATCATATTTTTTATGCTCAGCATTTTCTCAACTATTTCGGCAGTTATATTTGTACCTGCTAGAGGTGATGCATACATGAGTATAGGTACATCAGATGCATCAGAAACAGCCTGGTAGTAATTCATTATTTCGTTCTCTCCGTAAGTATAAAAGAAAGGAGGAACAGAAGATATAGCATCAACTCCAATATCAGAAGCATGTCTGGCAAGATCAGCGGCTGTTTTTAAGTCTATAGCTCCAATATGGTCTATTATACAACCACGTCCCTTTACTTCATCAACAGCTATCTCAGCCATTGCTTTTCTTGCCTCTGGCTTCATTACAGTACCTTCTCCAGTTGCACCGCAAATATAAAACCCTGAACAACCTGCCGCCAATTGCCAATTTATAAGCCGGCGAAGCTCCTTTTCCCTAATAGAACCATCCTCGTTTACAGGACTAATAATTGCAGGCATAATACCCTTGAACTTAACATTAATCATTTTTAGACCCCTTTCATGTTATATTTTAATCAAATCAGTACGACTTTCCAATTTGGAAGGCGATGTCTTCCGAGACAATTTTTGATAGCATCGGGAAGATGTATTCCTTACGGACCAGCAAAAATTACTCTCCGGAAATACGCTTTCTATTGGCAACATAACAAAGTAATATTAGCTTCTAGCTTGATCGTATAATAATATCAGGCTCAAGCCACATATTTACTTCGGCTTTTTTCTTTCCCTCAATCCTTTCCATAATTGTTTTTACAGCCTGCACACCAATTTCTTCGGAAAGGAATGGTATAGCTGTAAGTTTTGGGTTCATAAATCTTGAATAAGCACTATCATTTAAACCAACAATAGATATATCACTTGGAATAACCTTACCGCTCTCATATATAACATTTCTGTTTTTATATATAAAATAGTCACTTGCTATAAGTCCATCGATTTCATTTATAACCTTTTTGAGGCTGATTTCAGCTATTTTAGGATCTCCACCCATTCCCATTTTAGACCAATATGGCCATTCCAGCATATACTCGTCTTTAAACTCCAATCCCGCCTCCTTATGAGCAGCAACAAATCCCCTATACATTTGTTCCTGCAGGCTAGGACTTTTGTTTTTAAACATAGCAATTCTTTTCTTACCGCTATCTATAATGTATTTTGCTGCTTTGTAAACCCCTTTTTCGAAGTCCATAGAAAAGAAATCTCCTTTAATTCCAGGAATTCGTCTATTAATAAAAACTATAGGAATGTCTTTGGTAATAAGACTTTTTATGTAATCAGCATCATGGTCTTCCATTGTTGGGGGTACAAGTATCATACCATCTACATCCAGCTCCATTAGTCCTTTTATCCCCTTATAGAAAATTTCATTGTTATCATATGAATTATATGGTATAAGAAAATAATCGTCTTTGAGATTTTCCTGGATACTGTTAAAAATAGGAGCTTCAACATTATTCTCATACCTGAAATCAAATAACATTACTCCTATCATCTTTTTACTGCTTCTAGAATCCGGTTTTTTATCTGAAACAAAAGTACCTTTCCCCTGTTCAACATATAGGAGCTTCTCATTTACAAGGTTTGATATAACAAGATTTACAGTGGTTTTACTCACACTATACTTTTCGGCCAGATCCCGTATTGATGGGAATTTATCTCCCGCTTTATATTCTCCACTGAGAATTTCGTTTTTTAAAAAATCGTAAAACTGTTTTGATTTACCTATAGTAATGAATTCTGTCATGTAATCACTCCGTGTATTAGTGTCTTATACACTAATAGTATATGATAAATTAGTAAAAGTCAACATAAAAATAATTACAAGCACATGTATAAAAAATTATGAGCACCTATTATGAAGAAATTATCGGAAGAAGCATTCGTGAGGGAATATTCCTAGGTCTTCTTGAAAAATTCATATTTACATACTGGACAGGTAACCTGCAGCTTCCCTTTATTTTTGGGAAGTCGAAGGGTTTTTTTACACTTGGGGCATTTAAAAAAAACATATTGCTTTCTTTGCTGCAATCTTGTCCTGCAAACACCATATTGGAAGCGAATCCATTGTATACTTCTGTTAATATACTGCCATATCTTATTTACCAGCATATTAAATTTTTGCAGTTCCTGATAACGTTTGTTAATGTCCTTCGAAAAAGTTCTGAATATTGCATATCCTGAAAGGACAATTCCTATTACCCATAAATATTTTATGTTATAAAATACAAGGGCTGCAAATACTAAAGTAAGAGTTAAGTTGTCAATACCATATTTACCTTTAAAAATATCTTTGAAAGTGTTGCGGAACATATATCAAATATCTCCTTCTGTATGTTTTTGTGTAACTTCCCGTAGAAAAAAAGGGTACATTTTTAATTTATGAAGAAATATAATACGCGTAATATGTATTCTCCCGTAGTATATGCCTTTCTTGACCCGGGTGCATTTGATTTATTCGAAGAAAATATTGGCAAGGGGCATTAATGAAGGCTCTAAGCACCGTAACGATAGCCCCTGGTAAATATTTCTTCAGATTTTATAAATGTACCCGCTTGACCTTATTCACTTGACATAATTAAGCGGATTAACAGGAACTCCGTTCTTTCGTACTTCGAAATGAAGGTGCGGACCTGTAGCATTACCCGTAGAGCCTGCAGTTCCTATTGTATCACCCCTTGCAACCCTTTGTCCCTTCTTCACATTTATAGTATCATTATGTGCATAATATGTGGTATAACCATTTTCATGGTCAATAATTACTAATTTCCCATAGCCTCCACTCCATCCGGCAAATGTTACAACTCCGCCGTCCGCTGCTTTATTGGGAGTACCTCTCGGTACAGCTATATCTATTCCTGTATGCTGTGAGCTCCATCTTTGACCAAAACGTGATGAAATACTGCCTCTGCTGGGCATAATAAACTCACCATATGCAAGGGTCCGTGGTCGCTCTTTAGTTCCTCTGAACACAATTTCATCTTTCGGAGTCTCTAAAACTTCTTCGTCAATAATATTAGTTCCTTCTACTATACCATTAATACTAACAATCTCTGCCTTTACCAGTTTTCGTCCTTCAATCCCCTTAACCTTGACCTTGCTTTCACCTCTGTATAAATCTCCACTGTTTTCGGATTTTTGCTCAAAGGGGATATTTTCTTCATAAGTTGTATATGTCATTTTCTTAACATTTATAGTGTACCTGGGCACCATTAAACATATCTCTTGTCCAATAGATATTTTATCAACATTTATCTCAGGATTTGCTTTCTTAATATCTGCTACTTTCATTCCAAATTCTTCTGCAATCTCTGATATTGTATCTCCCTTTTCTACTGTATATTTTTTTACCTGATCGTTCTGAAGAAATATGCTTTTAAAAACATCATCCGGTTCTTTCAGCTCATTTACAGGTACTTCCTTTTCCGCAATTACAACATCCTCAACAAAACCAATATGTACATCACCTTCTCCATCCTCGGCATAAGGTTCTTTGATTCTGTTTAGAACTTCTTCTGCAGAAGTTTTATCCTTTAGTAATGCAATTGGTTTACCATCTACATTAATTGCAAAGGCCTTAGCAATTAATGTTGCATATCCCTCCAATTGGTTCCTGATTTCTTTTTCATTGACTATTTTTTTGTTAGCGAAAAGCACACTATTGAAACTTATTTTATTAGGAATAACAATCTCAGTTCCATAGCGATTTTCTGCTTCAGTTTTAATATCATCCATTATTCCTTGCACAACATCCTTTGTTTTAGCTACACATATGTATTTATTATCAATATTAACTTCCCAAGCTTTCGTTGCAGAAACACCAAATATAGAAATTAAAGCAATTAGCGGTACTGCCGCAAAAAGAAGCCTTAATTTACCTTTCATAAACGTTTTAAATATCTGCCGTACTTTTAATACCTGCTGTATCTTTAATATTCGTCCCATTATTTATCTCCCGATTAATCATTATTTAATTAATCATTATTCTATCAGTGCAATGCCACCTATAGAGGCGGGTGACATCTATTGCCTCGTTATAATATCAATATACAAGCACGGAAACTTGTATATTTTTTATTATACCATACCATTTGCATATGTAAATGGTTTATTGTGTGTTGGGGTGTGTGTTGGGGGACAGTTCTCCAGATCTGTCCCCCCTTATTCTCTTTCCTTCCTTATTCACTTATTTTGAGAAGTAGAGGAGTGTCCCCATTATTTCAGGATAAGTGTCCCCTTCGTTTTCATTATCTGTTAATTTTAGAAAAGTAGAGAAGTGTCCCCATTATTTTTATCCCATTATTTTTACATAAACGCGTACCTTGCTTTAAGTTGTCCTTTTGTATTAATACCCCATATTCCCTTACTACCTGAAATTGTTAAAGCAACAGCTTTGTCAGGTGTTACTGCTGTTCTGGAGTCTGTAAGCGATATTTTTTGAGCTACAAACGCAGGGTCCAGGGCGTTAATCAGTATTCTGCCAGGAGAGCTTGCAAAGTTCGCCCCTGCATCCATTATCTGTTCATAATAAGATTGACACGCTCCGGAAAATATGCAAAGTCTGTCTGGATTAGACTCATACTTTCTTGCGATCCTGGCTGATTCGATAAAGTACTTTGAATTGCTATAGCTTCCAATATTGTTTTTATCGGAATTTTTTTTGAAACTATCATGCCCTGTCAGCACTAGTACATTTGGCCGGTATGTTTCCAAGTATTTTCTTACTACCCCCGGTTGTTCACTCTCTTTTGCCAGTTTGCCAACTGCAGGTATTCTATATTCTTTGTAGTGCCTAAGGCACATATTCAAAAAACTCTCATCAGCGTCAATATGAAGTATCCTCCCAGGTTCGGTGCTTAGTCTAAGAAAAGGAAAAATCCGTGCCCTGTTCATTGTTGATGCATTTCTATACATATTGTTTCTAGCAGTATAAATATCCTTTTCTATACTTCGATAAGCAACACCGGTATCCTGTTTTACAAGATCATCCCCATTGGAATCCGCTTCGATTCTGTAGAAAAGTCCCTTTAAAATATAGGTTTGTTTACCGCCACTTTTTTCAATAATATCTGCTATTCTAAAATAAATATCTCCGCCGTAAGATTTTCTTGCTACTATGTCCCCCACTTTAAAATCATACATAATTACCACTCCATAAGATTATTAATTACTTCATAATATGCAAATGACCTTAATTGGGTGGTAAATAGGAAACTTTATTTTTCTGTCAACTTTTTAAGGTTAATCGTATAATCGTATAATATAAGGCGCATATAAAGAATCCCATTGACTTTGCATGTGTATTAGTCGTATAATACACATAGAGAGTAAATTTACCGGTTAATAGCATATTAACCTTACATAATAAGGTATATCGCGCATACTTGTAGACACAAAACTCCGGTTATGTATTAACCTTGTATATCACCGAGTGTAACCAGTAGAATAGGGTCAACTGTCAACTATCATAAATGGTAGTGGCTTGTATGAAGTGAAATAGGATAAAATGGGATGGAATAGGGATGGTGAGTAACTTGTGCTGAATTTCCAAAATATTAAGCTAAATAACAGAATCCCTGTATATGTACAAATAGCTTTGTATGTGAAACAACAAATATTACTGGGAAAAGTTGTGTCAGGTGATGAATTGCCATCAAGAAGAGAAATTGCGGCACAATTAAATATTAATCCGAATACCGCTCAAAAAGCTTTTAAGTTAATGGAGGAGGAAGGTTATGTTCTTACAAATGGCAATCAGGGCAGTATTATTTATATAGATGAAAGTGTTTTGTCAAAAATAAAAACTGAACTCACTAATGAAATGGTAAATGAATTTATAAGTTCTGCCAGAGAAATAAATCTCTCCTTTAAGGATGTAATTGATTTAATAAGTAAATTTTGGGATGGAGGCAATGATTCATGAAAAGATTTTACAAGCTGTTAAATTATGAAGTTTCGCAATATATAGCAAAAGTAGTTATAGTTTGTTTAGGTGCAATAATATCACCATTACCGCTTTTGAATGCAGCATTAACTGATTATTCAAATCTTTATAAACGTTTTGAGACAATCTATGAATCTTCAGGGAGCATTATTGTATTTGCAATTTACTTCGCTGCCATATGCGGAATTTGCATCCAGAGCTTATACTCAAATTATTCCGGCAGCAAGAGTATTTACACCTTAATCACACTTCCGATGAAACGGGAAGGAATTTATTTAAGTAAATTGATATCCTTCTTTATATACTTTTTAATGTTCTTTTCTGCTCAGCTAATTAGCGTTTTTATCAGCTACGCCCTGGTATCCTCTAAACAAGCTGCCTGGGAAGGCGGAAAGTATCTTATGAACAATGGTTTGTTCC
>OFEK01001331.1_pt1 | contig 17131 bp, 14 predicted proteins | sample 1521131 | NCBI WGS metagenome assembly OFEK01 (sample SAMN05720209, study PRJEB24109) | activated sludge metagenome | isolation source: Anaerobic digester | place: China | collected 2015-12-16
TTTTCCGGGGCGATATCACCCGTAATGAGCAGATATGTCAGGCTGTTGAGGGCTGTGATATGATTATTCATATTGCTGCAGATACACGCCAGTCGGGTAGGCATTGGAGGGATTATGAAGTCGTCAATATTCAGGCTACCAGGCAGTTGCTTGAGGCCGGGGCCGGCGCGGGTGTAAAGCGGTTTGTATATGTGAGTACAGCGAACACTATGGGTTATGGCAGTGCAGTTCATCCCGGAACGGAAGACCTGCCACCCGACAAGGTATTTATGCGTTCTGGCTATGCCCATAGCAAGTGGCTGGCCGAACAGCATGTGCAGTCATTTTCCAAACATCCGGTCATGAAGACCCTGGTTGTTAATCCGGGCTTTATGATCGGCCCCATGGATCATCGTGCCGGATCAGGAAAGATCTTTAGCATGATCGAGCATAGAAGAATTGTATTTTATCCACCGGGCGGAAAAAGCTTTGTGGATGTAAGAGATGTTGCGCAGGCCACTGTAAATGCTTTAAAGTTAGGAGAGAGCGGGTCTCGCTTTTTGCTCTCCGGAACCAATATGAGTTACCATGATTTCTTCAGACTTACGAATTCCCTTTCAGGAGGCTCGCGCATACTCCTTCCTTTGCCTGCATGGACTTTATACCTTGCAGGCATGGCCGGGAGTCTGATTTCCAGTATGGGATTCAGGTGTTCTCTTCACCTGAATAATGCTAAAATCTTGTGTCTGAGGAATTTCTACGATCACAGCAAAGCGGTACGTGAACTGTCCATGCCGGTGACAGACATCCGGAAGACCATACAGGATGCCCTTGCCTGGAGGAAAACACGCGAAAACTACCTCCAGTAGGTTACTAATCGAAGGGTGATACCTTGATCAAGGGTTACTGTGGCCGATTTTCCTGGATAATCAGCACGCACAGCAGGGTGTGTTCCAATCTCCTTCCTTAGGTTTTGGACATTTTTATTGACGGTACATCCGGCATTGGGATGTGCTTTGTTCATAGAATTTTCAAGATCAGCCATATGTATCTTGATTCTTACTGCTGAATTTCGTAAGTTGGTATGAATTTTGACTTTTTTTTCAACTTGCTGTCACGAACAATAATGCAAGTATATTTGACGCGTTTTTAACCGAAGCAACCAATATTTGAATGACCAGCAATAAACCCAGAATTGTCAAGGACTACGATAAGCTCCCGGAAGAAATCGTGGCAAGGGTCAAACTGAACTATCCGGATGGATTTGTCAACCACCTGATCAGATATACCAATAAGGAAGGTAAGTTTGTTTCTGCCCTGCCTTTTGAAACAGAAGATGTCTATTACCTGATCCGCATGACGGAATTGGAAGCACGTCAGATCATCGAGGATGATGAAGACTATGACGAAGATGGCATCCTCCGTGATGATTTTGCTGCCGATGAATTCGGTGACGAAGATGAGGATATCCTTAATCATCCTGAATATGAGGAAGATAATCAGGAAGAGGAGTATTAAGACCTATCGACTCTGTTAACCCCATAATTAAATCTTATCCATGAGAAAATGGCGCGTTGAGGACTCAGCCGAATTATATAACATCAGCGGATGGGGACTGCAATATTTTTCCATCAACGAAAAGGGACATGTGACGGTTACCCCCAGAAAGGGGAAGGCAGCGGTGGATCTGAAAGAATTATTGGATGAATTGTCTCTGAAGGACGTTTCAACCCCGGTCCTGCTGCGTTTCCCGGATATTCTGGACAGTCGCATCGAGCAGATGGAGAGTTGTTTCAGGACGGCATCCGAGGAATACGGGTATAAGGCACAGAATTTCACTGTCTATCCGATCAAAGTCAACCAGATGCGTCCGGTTGTCGAGGAGATCGTCAGCCATGGCAAAAAGTTCAACATCGGGCTCGAAGCCGGTTCCAAGCCGGAGCTGCATGCGGTAATTGCAATCAACACCGACAACGAATCCCTGATCATCTGCAATGGTTACAAGGATGAGGACTATATCGAGCTGGCGCTTCTGGCACAGAAGATGGGCAGGCGGATCTTTCTCGTGGTGGAAAAGCTGAATGAACTGCGGCTGATTACACGTGTGGCTGCAAGGCTGAAGATCAAGCCCAACCTGGGTGTCCGCATCAAGCTCGCCAGTTCCGGCAGCGGAAAATGGGAGGAATCGGGTGGGGATATCAGTAAGTTTGGGCTCACCTCCAGTGAGTTGCTCGAAGGCCTGGATTTCCTTGAGAAGAACAAGATGAAAGATTGCCTGCGCCTCCTGCATTTTCATATTGGCAGCCAGGTCAACAAAATCCGCCGTATCAAAATCGCGCTGCGGGAGGCTTCCCAGTTTTATGTCCAATTGTACCAGCGTGGCTTTGGGGTTGATTTCGTCGATATCGGCGGTGGATTGGGCGTGGATTATGACGGCTCACGCTCTGCCAGCAGTGAGAGCAGTGTCAACTACACCATACAGGAATATGTCAACGACGCCATCTTTACCATGGTTGACGCCAGCGACAAGAACAATATCCCCCATCCCAACATTATTACCGAGTCAGGCCGTTCACTTACCGCCCATCATTCAGTGTTGGTGTTTGAAGTGCTGGAATCCACCAGCTCCCCGAAATGGAAGGAAGATGAGGAGATCAGTCCCGACGACCACGAGCTTGTCCGGGAACTCTACGATGCCTGGGAAGCCCTGAACCAGCCCCGTATGCTCGAGATCTGGCACGATGCACAGCAGATCCGTGAAGAAGCCCTCGACCGCTTCAGCCTTGGCCTGCTCGACCTTCGTACAAGGGCTCAGATCGAACGCCTTTTTTGGTCTGTTGCCAGGGAAATACAGCAGATGAGTACCGAAATCAAGCATGTGCCGGATGAATTGCTCCAGCTTCCGAAGCTATTGTCTGATAAGTATTTCTGTAATTTTTCCCTGTTTCAGTCCCTGCCTGATTCATGGGCTGTAGACCAGATCTTTCCCATCATCCCCATACACCGCCTGGATGAAAAACCCGAGCGCTCGGCAACCCTGCAGGATATTACCTGTGATTCGGATGGAAAAATAGATCATTTCATTTCAACGCGTAACTTCTCGTATTATCTTCCTGTTCACACCATCAAGCCCAAGGAACCGTATTATATCGGCGTTTTCCTTGTGGGCGCTTATCAGGAGATCCTCGGCGATTTGCATAACCTCTTTGGAGATACCAATGCTGTCCATGTATCCGTTGACGATAAGGGTTATTACATCGACCAGGTCATCGATGGGGAAACGGTTGCCGAAGTGCTTGATTATGTGCAGTTTAATGCCAAGAAGATGGTGCGCACGGTTGAAACCTGGGTGATGTCTTCGGTCAAGTCCGGGATTATTTCAGCAGAAGAAGGCAAGGAGTTTCTGTCAAATTACCGTTCCGGCCTCTACGGCTATACCTATCTGGAATAGAATCATAATGGTGCTTTCCTCTTGATTCGTTTTACCTGATCATCTGCGTGTGAGCAGGCTGAGGGTTTCTACATGGTATGTCTGTGGAAAGAAATCAAAGGGAATTATACGGCATACCTCATAGCCCGCAGTTTGCAGGTAGATAAGATCACGCTTTAATGTTCCTGCACTGCATGACAGATAGGCGATCTTTTCCGGCCTTAAACCCGTGGTGGTCCAATGAAGAATTTCCTGCTCCAGTCCGGTCCGCGGGGGGTTGACGTACATTAGGGTTTGTCTCCTCCGGGGTAGGAAGGATAGCCATGCATCCAATTGGGGAATCCTCTGATGACATAATCCTCGAAATAAAGTGGCCCCGGGAGCATTGATGGCTGCACATTCCAGGGCTTCTCCACTCCATTCTACCCCGGCGCAGGCGGACTTGTGGCGTTCCCATACCCGCAACGACGCACCAATGCCACAGTACAGATCGACCACAGTAGAAGAGGCATCCGGTTGAAGGAAGTCTTCGGCATAGTCTAAAGCCCTGGCCGCCAATGAGGGTATCAACTGACGAAAAGAGGCGGGCCCGTACCACAACCCGTCTTCATCCCTGGAACGGGACGTGCCCCAGATCAGATGCCATCCTCCTTTTCCGAAGATACGCTTACCTGCAGAGGGGTGCAGGTGTAACCAAAGCCCTTCCAACCCCAAGGCTTCCAATGCGGAGACCAAAGCCGGTTCTAACCATTCCAGGGCTGGCATGGCATTGGTTTTCAGAACGAGACTGAGCTGTTTTCCGCTCTGGACATAGTATACCATGGGGAAGCGTTCCGGTGGTGGCAGTATCGGGAGTAACCTTGCCATGACTTCATTCACGAAGGGGGCATGTACCGGGCAATGCGGGATTGGAATGACCATATCCTTCTTTCTCATGCCGGCTTGCCAACCGGCTTCCCACCGGGTTGCCAGACTGACCTGCCTTCTGTAACCCAAGCGTTGTAAGGGGTCTGGACTGTGAAGGGGAGCCATTGCTTCCACAAAACCATGCAGGGTTTTACGAAGAAAGACCGATTTCTTCTCTTCGCTCTCTTCCCGGCTGAGGTGACGGTGGGCACAGCCCGGGCAGGCAGGCTCACAGCCGGGCAAGGCCGCCAGCAAAATCTCAGAAGCCATTCAGATCCATGGTAACGGTGGGAATGAGCAGGAGGAATCCCAGGATAATCAGAACCACCATAAAAGGCCATACCCAACGGACCCATTTATCATATGGGATGCGGGCTACACCCAGCACACCGATCAATACACCGGATGTGGGGGTGATCATATTGGTGAACCCGTCCCCAAACTGAAAAGCCATCACAGTGGCCTGCCGTGACAATCCGATGAGATCCGAAAAGGGAGCCATGATGGGCATGGTGAGGGCAGCCTTGGCCGATCCCGAAGGTATCACAACGTTGATGATGGTCTGAATGACATACATCAGTGATACCGAAGCCAGCTCACTCGTGCCTTCCATCGACTTCGACAGCAGGTAGAGAATGGTGTCGATGACCTTGCCATCTTCCAGGATGACAATGATACCCCCGGCCAGTCCAACCACCATGGCGGCTGACAGAATATCCCTGACACCATCCAGAAAATGCTTCGTAAGCGCATTGGGAGAGTATTGCATGGCGATACCGGAGAACAGTCCCATGGCAAAAAACAGACTGGCAATTTCCATGATGTACCATGCATATCCCATGACCCCAACGATCAGAAATATGATGGTAAATAACAGCAGGTTCAGGAGAAAGAAATGAACCGATTTTCGCAGGGCAAGCCAGCTGCTGAGGACAAAAGCCGCTGTGGCAATGGGAATGACGGGAAGGGTGGCGGAGGCATGTCCTACCTGTAGTGTTGTCATCGGAAAGAAAAGACTGAAGGCCATCAGGGCCAGCGAGACACCTCCGAAAACCCACCAGGCAGCCCTGGGGGTGTGGTAGACCAGGTCTTCCAGATGGCTGTTGCCCCTTTCGCGCCAATATGCATCTTCCTTATAAACAGGTGAGCGACGCGGATCCTTTTTAATCCGGGCGGCATAACGAAGCACCCAGATAATACCCACCAAATTAATAACCAGCCAGCTGAACAGGCGGTATTCAAAACCTGAAAACAAGGGAAGCTCAGCCAGTCCCTGTGCAATACCAATGGTAAAGGGGTTGAGGACAGCACCGGCAAATCCCAGTCCGGCTGCAACGAATACCATGCATACGCCGGTGATGGAATCATAACCCATAGAAATGGCCAGGGGAACCAGGATGATGATGAAAGCAATGGTCTCCTCACTCATGCCGAATACCGCGCCAAATACCGAAAACATCAGCATCACCAGGGTGATGATCATGTTATCGACACCCAGCCATTTGATCATTTTATATCGCTCCAGGCGGCGGCTCAGGCGGAGGAAAGACAGGATGCCCACATCGATGGCTTTGCTCTGGTTCATGATCCAGAAAGCCCCGCCTATCATCAAAATAAAGACTATGATCCCAGCCTGGCGCTCAAAGCCTTTGAATAATGCCGCGAAAACCTGCCATGTCTGAGGTTGGGATTCCGTGTATTGAAATACCTTGGTTTTTACTTCCTGTCCCTGGACCTCCTGGATCGCTTCCTGGTACTGACCTCCCGGAATGATCCATGTCATGATGGCTGCCAATACAATGATGTAGAAGATGATAACGTATGTATGCGGGATCTTTCCTGACATATTACCCTGACTGTTTGGTCCGCCATTGTCCGGGGCGGAGGTTGCACCGGCCAAATTACACATTTCGGACCTGACATCTGCCTCAAATGCCTTACTTTTGCTTTTTCCTACCGGAGCATCATGAGTGAGGTCATCAAGCACGAATGTGGAATAGCCCTGTTGCGTCTCTTAAAGCCATTGGAGTATTATGCCGTGCGATACGGTACAGCTTTTTACGCCCTGAATAAGATGCAGCTGCTGATGGAAAAGCAGCACAACAGGGGTCAGGATGGAGCCGGGCTGGCCTGTGTCAGCTTTGATCCTGAACCAGGCATGAAATATATTCACCGTGTCCGTTCCAATGCCGAAGCACCCATCATCGATGTATTCGGTATGGTGATGAAGGAGATAGAAACAGCATCGGCCGGACATCCCGACCGCTTGCATGATGTGCAGTGGCTCAAGCATCACACGGGTTTTGGCGGGGAGCTGTTCCTGGGTCACCTGCGCTATGGCACCTTCGGTGGTAATGGAATCAAAAGCCTTCATCCTGTCCTGCGCGAGAACAACTGGATGACCCGCAACCTGGTGCTGGCCGGCAATTTCAACCTGACCAATGTCGATGAGCTGTTTCAGCGACTGATAAGCTATGGCCAGTTCCCTGTGGCTACATCAGATACCACCACAATTCTGGAGAAGATCGGCCACTTCCTGGATGAAGAAAATGAGCGTTTATATGCGCGCTTCAGGCAGCAAGGCCATTCCAAACGAGAGATCACACCCCTGATTGCCGGAAACCTGGATCTGGCTGGCATCCTGACACAAGCCTGCAGAACCTGGGACGGGGGATACGTAATAGCTGGTATGCTGGGCCATGGAGATGCTTTTGTCATGCGCGATCCACAGGGCATCCGTCCGGCATTCTTTTACAGGAATGAAGAGGCGCTGGCCGTGGCTTCTGAGCGGCCAGTGCTCCAAACGACCTTTAACTGCCCCATTGCTGATATACACGAGATAGAACCCGGTCATGCCCTCATCATACGGAGGTCCGGAACGGTGCAATCGACGCAGATACTACCCTCCAGACAACGTAAATCCTGCTCATTCGAACGCATCTATTTCTCCCGGGGCACGGATGCTGATATTTACCAGGAGCGTAAAAATCTGGGCAAGAGACTGGCCCGTCCTATCCTTGAATCCGTGGGTCATGACCTTGATCATACAGTCTTCTCCTATATCCCCAATACCGCTGTGGTGGCCTTCTACGGCCTGATGGAAGAACTTCAGAATTTCTGCAGTGAGGTTAAAATGGAACGCATCATGAGCGCCGGAGACAAACTGACGCCTTCCAGCCTAAGGGAGATCATGGCCCTGCGGCCACGGATGGAGCAAATCGCGGTGAAGGATGTGAAGATGAGGACTTTCATCACGCAGGATAAGCAGCGTGATGACCTGGTGGCCCACGTGTATGACGTAACCTATGGTATCGTCAGAGATGGCATCGACAGCCTGGTTGTGCTGGATGACTCCATCGTCAGGGGCACCACCCTGAAGCAGAGCATCATACGCATCCTGGACCGCCTTAATCCGAAACATATTATTATTGCCAGCTCAGCGCCCCAGATCCGCTATCCCGATTGTTATGGCATTGACATGGCAAAGCTGCACGATTTCGTTGCGTTTAATGCCGCGATCGACCTGTTGAAAGAGCGTGACATGGGCCATGTCATCAATGATGTGTACAAGAAATGCAAAGCACAGGAGAAGTGGCCCAAAGAGGAAATGGTCAATCATGTAAAGGAAATATATAAACCGTTCTGCGCCAAAGAGATATCAGAGCGGATTGCCCAACTCGTTACACCTGCTGGCGTTAATGCCGGTGTCAGCATTATTTTCCAGACCATCGAAGACCTGCATGCTGCATGTCCTGGGCATACGGGCGACTGGTATTTCACAGGAGATTACCCGACACCAGGTGGAAACAAGGTCGTGAATCAGGCCTTTATCAACTATATTGAGGGGCGGAATGTGAGGGCCTATTGACAGCAGCCTTGCTGCCTTCCGGATTTACATGAATTTCTGATACACCTGCCACCAGCGGTCGGGAACATCATTGGCGCAGGCTTCCTGGTAATCAGCGTAGGAGCAGGGCACCATATAATGACGGAAATACTTGGTGCGCAGGCTGGCCGGACAGCTTACTTCCATCCACCACCGGTCTGAGCGTTTGCTTTTGTAAAAGACGATCTCATCCTGTTGCTCTTTGATTGCCACCGTATATTTGAGAAAATCTTCTTTGTTGCGAACCGGAAACTCATGCTGCCGGTTGTAAAATCCTTCGATGAAGTACCAGATCATCTGGGCAATGAGCTGGGCAGTCTGCCCGCTGCGGTCATGTGTAGGATTATAATCATAGAACCCGATACTGGTCAGCTTATCACTCATGCCGGCATACCGGATCATCTGACATATTTCTTCTCCATAAAAACCATTGGGAGAGGGTTGGGCATGACCTGGTGCATCTGAAAAACGAACCGCCGAAATATCCACCGTGATCATATCTGCATTTCTAACAATAGGTTCCACTTCTTCAAGATTGCTCCTGACCTTACCCAGGCGGTAAGCATCGAAAAGCAGGTTCTTCATCAGCGCGATGGCATGAACATCAACATAATAACTTTGATAACCTATATTAGCAAAATTGAAGAGATAATTGGGTTGATGGAGGATGATGCGGCTGAGCCAGGACTGGTTATCGAGGTCTTCCTCACTGTTTCCTAAATCGAGGCGGGGATCGATGGCAACGATATTGATGATTTGTCCCAACTGCTCGTAAGCCAGATAGTTAGCATAGGTCAGATCCTGGCTGCCGCCGAGGATAATGGGGACGATCCCCTTTCTGATAAGCTGACTGACGGCGCTGGAGAGAGCAAAATAGGTGTCTTCAATATCATACCCGGCTTTGATATCGCCCAGATCAGCAATATTCAGGTTTTTCATTCCCGGAAACAGGCGGAACAACTCCTGTCTGATGCGGTTGGGTGCCATGGAGCAGCCTTCGTTGTCAACGGCCAGGCGTTCTTCTCTGACGCCCAGGATGGCAATGTCGATATGCTCCAGGTCCGGAAACCCATGCTGACGGGTGTGGATATGAATCACCTCCCCCAGGCTCTTGCGCATGTGGTGGGAGCCGGAATAGGGATCTACAGGTTCGAAATACAATGCGATCTCCATGGGCCGGGAATTGAAGTCACAAATATAGACAAGTTCGGCAAGCCCTGCAGGATTGAAAACAGAGACTGGCGTTTAGCTTTTCTTTCTCGGCTTGCGTTTGGGAGGCTCGGCCGCATTCTCCTCCGCCAGGCGCCGGCAATCTTCCAGGCTCAGGGAAGCAGGCTCCGTGCCCTTGGGAATCCGGATGTTACGCTTACCATAAGAGATGTAGGGGCCAAACCTGCCCTTCAGAATCTTGAATTCGCTGTCTTCTGCAAATTCCTTGATGACCTTCTCCAGGGCTTCGGTACGCTTGCTCTTCACAAGCTCAACAGCGGCTTCTTCGTCCACCTCCGCGGGGTCCCAATTTCTGGGAAGGCTGTAAAATTTGCTGTCATGACGAACAAAGGGGCCAAAACGTCCGATGCCGACCAGGAGATCCTTGCCTTCAAACTGACCCACGATCTTGGGATACCTGAATAGTTCCAGCCCTTCTTCAAGGCTGATGGTCTGCATGCTTTGTCCTTTCCGCAGCCCGGCAAACCTGGGTTTATCGTTGTCATCATTATCGCCGATCTGCACCATGGGACCATAGCGGCCCACCTTCACAAAAACATTCTTACCGGTGGCAGGATCCTGACCCAGGAAACGTTCACCGCTGAAACGCGAAGATTCTGTGCCTGTCCTTTCAATCCGCTCATGAAAGGGACCATAAAAGGCCCGGATCACTTCGTTCCATGACTTCTGGCCTTCAGCGATTTCATCAAACTCCTTCTCTACCGTGGCAGTGAATTGGTAGTCCACGATATATTCGAAGTGTTCCATCAGGAAACGGTTAACCAGCACACCAACGTCAGTGGGAAACAATTTGGACTTTTCTGCCCCCACCATTTCCTTCTTCGTCGATTCCTTTATGGCATCCTTTTTCAGATCCATCTGTACATAGGATCTGGCCTGTCCAGGCCTGTCCTCCCTCACCACATACTCTCTTTTCTGTATCGTGGAGATGGTTGGGGCGTAGGTAGAAGGGCGGCCTATGCCAAGCTCTTCCAGCTTCTTGACAAGCGCAGCCTCAGTGTATCGTGCCGGAGCTTTGCTGAATCGCTGAACGGCTGAAATAATATCTGCACTCAGCTCATCACCGGCCACCAGTTTTGGGAGTACGCTGCGGAAGTTCTCATCTTCCTCATCATCCCGGCTTTCCATGTATACTTTCAGAAACCCGTCGAAGAGCAATACCTCGCCCCTGGCGATGAAATTGTTCTTCACACCGCTGATCTGGATGGTCACCGTAGTGCGCTCCACCTGGGCATCGCTCATCTGCGATGCAATGGTGCGCTTCCAGATCAATTCATACAGTTTACGCTGATCTGCGGTTCCCTCAACAGTGGTATGTTCGATATACGTGGGACGGATGGCTTCATGCGCTTCCTGTGCCCCTTTGGTACGGGTAGTATAGCGGCGTGTCTGGGAATAGGACTCTCCGAACAGGTTGATGATGGCCTTGCGTGCTGTGTTTACTGCCAGATCCGACAGGTTTACACTATCAGTACGCATATAGGTGATCTTCCCGTTCTCATAAAGTTGCTGGGCAACCATCATCGTCTTGGATACTGAAAACCCCAGTTTTCGGGCGGCTTCCTGTTGCAGCGTCGAGGTGGTGAAGGGGGGAGCAGGACTCTTCCTGGCCGGTTTCTTTTCGACATCCGAGACCTTAAACCCTGCACCAATACATGCTTCCAGAAAGTTGCGTGCTCTGGCGGCGTCTGAAAAACGTTCAGGTAATTCGGCTTCAACGACCAGTCCATCATTCGTTATGAAGCGGCCTGTGATACGAAACGCAGAATCATAGTTAAACCGCGCAATCTCATCCTCACGTTCCACGATCAGACGGACCGCAACAGACTGCACCCTGCCGGCCGATAAGGAAGGTTTCACTTTCTTCCACAGCAAAGGGGAAAGCTCAAAACCTACCAGCCTGTCCAGCACGCGGCGCGCCTGCTGCGCATCCACAAGGTGCATGTCAATCTCCCGTGGGTTTTGAATGGCCCGGCTGATGGCTTCTTTGGTGATCTCATGAAACACAATGCGCCGGGTTTGCTGCTTTTCCAACCCCAACACCTCCATCAGATGCCATGAAATGGCCTCTCCTTCACGGTCCTCGTCAGATGCCAGCCAGACCATTTCACTGTCCTGTGCCAGTTTCTTTAGCTCTGTGATGATCTTTTTCTTATCCGGAGCTACTTCGTACACCGGCATAAAATCCTGACTGATCTCAACCCCAAGCTGCTTCTTGGATAGATCACGGATATGACCAAAACTGGATTTCACCACAAAGTCCTTACCCAGAAAATTGCTGATGGTTTTGGCTTTTGCCGGAGACTCAACGATCACAAGGTTTTTTGCCATCTTAACGTGCTTTCGTCCATTTTTTTGCGGGGGTGCAAAGTAAAGCATTTATCCTGAATAAATAATATGTGTGCTTTTCACCCCCTGCGTGTCGATGATATAGACGCATAACGGACTGAAACTGGAAATCGTCTGTAAAATAATTCTGAAAAAGGGACACAATTCGTCATTACCGCAACTTCACTAGCATCACACTGCTGTCTTTATCAGGTATTTGGATGAAGGACTCCGGTATCTGGGATTGAAACTCACGTACTGCCTGCATCACACCTGGCCACAAGCGGTTATGGTCATGAATGATGATGACACCTCCCGGACTCAGACGGGGGTAGAAAAAGGCCAGTCCGGCCCGCGTAGGTTGATAGAGGTCGGCATCGATGTGCACAAAAGCAAAGAAGGTGTCTTCCATGCCAACCGCGGTATCCGGAAAATATCCTTTGTGAATTTCGATGTTCTGATCGGTACCGATGGTGCGAAGCACCAGTTCAGGACTGGTGTCAGAAAAATGACGGGGAGTATAGGTTGCCGGTTCTCCTGCTTCCTGGCTGAGATCCTCCGGGGCGAAGCCTGAAAAGGTATCAAAGAGATGTAGCCTGCGCCCGGGAATGGCATGACGCAGCAGGCGGGCTGTCTCTCCTTTGTAGACGCCTAACTCGGCCAGGTCTCCGGGGATCTGCTCCTGCCGTATCCGCTCAAGCTGCAGCCATAGATTGAAAAAGCGCACCTTATCAATATAATCGGTCTCGAGGATGCGCAGGGTCTCAGATACCTCTCCCGACGCCAGCGCTTCCTTCCAGGTGCGTGGTGTGCCATCGGCGCCGGTAAAACGGACCCAGAAGATATGGCCTGCGAACCCGAGGGCCATCGCGGCCAGCATCAGTACCAGAAAGACGATGAGCAGGCTGGTGGGCATGATCAGACACTGGATAAGAGGCTGTCCAGATTTTCAAACTTTTGCTGATAATCCTCAATGGACCTGCGGATGACCTCATGGGCTTCCTCTATCCCAAAGGTATGCGTGATCTCCACCCCGCTGGTTTGTCCTGGCAGGTCTTTATAGGTAAGAAAATAATGCTTGAGACGGTCGATGACAATCAGCGGACAATCAGAGATGTCCCTGAAATCACTGTACATGGCGTCGTTGTTCAGCACCGCGACGATCTTGTCGTCTGCTTCGTTTCCGTCTATCATACGGAATCCACCGATGGGACGGGCTTTGACAAGGATGTCTCCGTGGTGGATCTGCTTTTCTGTAAGGATACAGATATCAATGGGGTCTCCATCTCCTTTGATATCCATGCGTTTGGTTTTCATGGCGCAAAACTCGGCCACCCTGGCCGCACTGTATGTCTGCGGGATAAAACCATACAAGGCCGGAACAGTATTGGAGTACTTCTGTGGCCGGTCAATACGAAGATAACCGGTCACCTTATCAACTTCATACTTCACGGTATCTGTCGGCACCATCTCTATGAAACAGGTGATGATATGCGGTGCTTCGTCACCAATATCTACCCCATGCCAGGGATGTGATTTATAGCGCAGGCCCATCAGCCGGCCGATGGGATCCATGAGTTTATTGGCCATAACAAAGGTATTGGTCTGGGGTCAAAGTTAGGCATTTATTGCAGTCCGGGAGATTTCTTCTTCCGGCTTAAATGCAGGATGCTGCAGGGGTTAACTTGGAATTAACACAGAAAATGTGTCAGTTTGTACTCCAAAATGCAGCGTTGATGGAAACCATAAAGCGGGGAGTCTATTTTCTGGCCAACGACAGGATCCTGGATATTACCCTTGCTTTTCTGAACAGTTTCCGGAAATACAATCCCACAACACCTTTGTGCCTGATTCCCTTCCGGGACGACATCAAAAAGCTGATGACCTACAGTGGTCCTTTCCGTTTTGAGGTGTTTGATGACCAGGAATGGCTGATGTACTGCGACCAGGTCAGCCTGGATTTTCATCCTCACGTCCTGGGTCATTACCGTAAACTGGCCATGTGGCATGGTCCTTTTGAAGACTTTATCTATGTTGATGTGGACATGGTCGTGCTTAAAACCCTGGATTTTGCCTTCCGCATGCCCATGCATGCAGGTTTCACCGTATCGTTCTCAGATATGCCCTCTATCCGTCAATGGGTTTGGAAGGACTCGATGTACCAGGCGGACCTGCTTGGCCCGGCACAAATCAACTATGCTGCCAATACCGGCTTTATCATTTCGCGTCGCCAGGCTATTACCCGCAGCATGATTGAAGCGGCCAGGCTCAGGGCCGCAGCATTGCAGCCCCATATGGAATTGTCGTGTATGGAACAGCCCCTGCTCAACTACCTGATGGTTACCTCAGGACTTGCCTGCACCAGCCTGTACACCCTGATGGATACCCCGCTCTATCCGGAAAACTATACCGAATATTGGGCAGGTAATCCAGCTCGCAACCTGAAGCGGAAGCCCTATCGAACCTGGCTAAAAGGCGCTTACAGGGATGTGTTTTTGCTTCACTGGGCGGGTACGTGGCAACCAAAAGCCTGGGAGATCCGGCTGTATGGCTATTTGCGCCGTCTGGGGCTGCGCAGGACAATGTGGACAACCCGGATATGGATGCCCTACCGCCGCATCTGGAAGAAGTTCAGGTATCTGCATGAAAGGAAAGGACCATGAGCGATGATGCAGGAAATACAGCCCGGAAAGCACTGGCGCTGATACGGAGAAACCGTCAGCAGATCCTGGATCATATCCGGGAAAGAGAGATGCAGACATATGCCGGAAACGCAGTACACTGTGTCATATGTAAGCATTCCTTTTCCAGGTTTGCACCCTATCACGCCTGGCATGTTATGCCGCCTGTAGGTCCTGAGAAGGAGCCGGTCCTGGAATGCCGCAGTAATGAAGCCATTGCGAGATGCCCTAACTGTGGAAGTCAGGAAAGGCAAAGATTGCTATGGAAATACCTGCATGATGCCACCGATATCTTCCGGTCCGGCGGCATACGTTTGCTGGAAATTGCCCCCGATAAGTACTTTTACCACGCCTTCTCGAATCAGGAGGGCATCGCTTACTACCCCTGTGATCTGAACCCGGACCAGGACAAGTATATACGTGAAAAGATGAGCGTGAGGAGGGAAGACGCCACAAGATTGCAATTGGAGGATGACTACTTCGATGTCATACTCTGTAACCATGTATTGGAGCATATTCCCGATGAAGAACGGGCGCTGCAGGAGCTTTACAGGGTCATGAAACCAGGCGGTTGGGGTATCTTTCAGGTTCCGCTGGACCCGGACCGTGCCCTGACCTGGGAGGATCCGGAAATCCATGAGCCCTGGGCTCGCCAGCAAGCCTACGGACAGCATGATCATGTTCGCTTGTATGGCAGGGACTATCCGATGCGTTTGGAAAGACATGGGTTTACAGTGATCCTCGATACCTTTGTCATGCAGATGACGGAAGCAGAACGGCTGCGGTACGGCCTAGATCCCCGGGAAGTCATCTATCGCTGCAGTAAATGAACTTAATGAAGAAGACCTTATGATCATAATAGATGATGTGCTGGTTTCGGATGATATCCGGGATGTGCATTTCCTTTGTGACCTGCCCCGATGCTTCGGGGCTTGCTGTGTTGAAGGGGATGCGGGAGCGCCTTTGGAGGATGAGGAGGTGGGAATACTGGAGGAGTTATTGGAGGATATTAAACCTTTTATGACGGAAGATGGGCTGGAAGCAGTGTCTGCCCTTGGTGTCTTTGATTATGATGCTGCAGGTGGCCTGGTTACCCCCCTCAATTTGGGCATGGAATGCGCCTTCGCTTATTTTGAGGAGGGTGTGGCGCGTTGTGCCATTGAAAAGGCTTTTGAAGCGGGCGTTATCGGCTTCAGAAAACCTGTATCCTGCCACCTGTATCCTATCCGGCAGATGAGGGTCGGGCATCGCATTGCCCTCAACTATCACCGTTGGCATATTTGTGAGCCGGCCCTTGCCCTGGGCAAACAAACAGGTCTGCCGTTGTACCGTTTCCTGCGCGATCCCCTGATCCGGCGTTTTGGTGCTGAATGGTACGACAAACTCGTCCAGGCCGTGGAATCCAAACACTAGAACAACGATAGTTGGAATTAGGAATTAGGAGTTAGGAATTAGGAATCAGGTAATTACGAATTACGAATTACGAATGATTGCTGATCGCTGACCGCTGTTAACAGACCGCTGATCGCTGGTGCACCCAACCCCGTAGGGGTGGTATATTGGTAGCCCGGCGGAATAACCACAGTATCAATCCCCCTCCCATGACCGGCGATGATAGTTGCTTGATGGTGATTGGGAGGGGGGCAGGGGGGAGGGGAAATAATTAGGAATTAGGGAGTAGGAACAGGAAATCAAGTAATTACGAATTACGAATGATCGCTGATCGCTGTCAACTGCTGGCTGAAAACTGATCGCTGGGGTGGAGCTTTGGTACTATTTAGATTAAGGATAAATTATCGGGGCATGTTAATTCATCTTGGATATTTCATATGTTTGATATAAACAATCGCAAAATATAAATTTGTAAGCTGGGAGTAGCTTTTTACTAATGTATTAGCAAGAGATGAGAAACAGCCTTTATTGAAGATTAATTGCCATGTATTTAGCAATTTAGAAAGAAAATGTGAATAAATGAGGATTCAAACATACTCCTTGCAATAATTAGTATTGCTTTGTTTTGTTGATGGAGTATTTTGTGTGACATAATGCGACTCCAATGTTTTAAACATATTATGAAAAAATTGGTGTTAGTCATATTTCCAGTCTTATTATTTGCTTGTCAAGATAAGATTGATGGTTCTGATGTTAAACGAAATCCTATTCTAAAGTCACATTCTTGTGAAGGTTGGCCTCCCCAGGTTCTTGTTAGAGATTTTAGGTATCTCGGCGATATATTCTACACTTATCCTTGCATAAATTGTTATTTTGCAGTTATTATTAGACCAAGAGACGAAAAAGTCTTTGATGATACTTTAGCGGCATACAATAGTTTTCTAAGCCATTATGAAAATGGCACAGTTCCGGCATTTTTCAATGAGGAAGAATATAGGCTATTATTTCCAGCTGTTGACCAGCTAACTGCTCAACTATTCTCAACTGGTGAATATAATACCACTTTGAAGAAGTTAAGTACACTAGATTCGGGTGTTTCAATGTACATTTTTTTGAACAATGGCGCTGATACGAATAGCTATGATTCAACAGAAGTGTTTAGAGTTCTACAAATTAAGTATACCGAAGATTAGATTAATGAACCCTAATGTTATTGTTACCTGCTTTCTACAGTATCCCCGAGCAAAAGAGATGCAAACTTATAGGAAGTCAATTTTATAAATGATATTCTTTATCAAT
>OFEK01001335.1_pt1 | contig 17103 bp, 14 predicted proteins | sample 1521131 | NCBI WGS metagenome assembly OFEK01 (sample SAMN05720209, study PRJEB24109) | activated sludge metagenome | isolation source: Anaerobic digester | place: China | collected 2015-12-16
CCGGCAGCGGGCGGGCCGCCGAAGGGAAGAACGGGAACGGCAAAAGGGAGGAAGGCCGCAGGGTGTGGAAACTGTCGCTGAGCCCTCTGCTCGAGGACCTGCGAGACCACCTCGACGAGGACCTGCGGCGCGCCCTGCTCGACGCGGCGCTGGACCCGGTCTCGGACGACTGGGACGCCGTGCCGCGCGAAGGGAAGAAGGCCTTCATGAGGGACGTCCTGTCCCTCGAGATCTGGGAACTGCCGCTGCTCGGGCAGCCCGGGAAAGGAATAAAGTATATAGCGGAATGATCAGGGCAGCGCGGCCGCGCCCCTGCCCGTCCAGCCGTCTATCCTGATGTCCAGCGGCCGCTCCAGCCGCAGATGCCGCACGTACGCGGTCTCGCCCGCCCGCGGCTGCGACTCCAGCCAGTCCCAGTTTATCTCCCCGTCCCCGCGCAGAGAGTTCACGGTCAGGTAGCCGAGACCCAGCGAGGTAACATTGTGGAAGAAGTGGGTCCCGTAGGAAGGGTCCACCGAGAATTCCCCGTAGTTCGCCTCGACTATCACGCGGGAGCCGGAGATCTGGTGCCAGCTGACCGGCACGCCCAGGAAAGGGTCGCTCGAGCCCCAGCGGCCGGGGCCGATCAGCAGGTAGGGGCGCCCCTCGTCCTGCAGCAGGCGGTTGAGCCCGTTTATCTGCTCGGCTATCTCCCGCGTCTTCGACGGCGAGAAGGCGTCCGGCCTGACATAGACTATGTCCAGCACTCCCTTGACCTCGCCGTTGCCCAGGGCGGTCCCGCTGCTGCATATGATCTTGGCGGGGTCCATCCCGGACATGTCCACCCTGCGCGAGGACGTGCGCGAGACCATCGGCCTCATCTGGAGTATGTGGAATTCGGTCGCCCCCGTCTCCGGGTCGCGCGTGCCGGCGAACTCCATCTCGATATTGCTGCCCATGGCCTCGCGGCCCAGGTCCGAGAGTTCGCTCAGCAGCGCCGACAGCGGAACCACCTCGCTTTTCAGGACGGGCGCGAAAGTCACCAGTTTCGGGCCGTCGGCCGCCAGGGTGTCCACGACCGCGTCGTTCTCGCGGGAATAGGTGGAGCCCACCAGTTCCAGCGTGCCGTCCGCGGCCGCGGCCTCCAGCCCGAACACCGCCAGGTCCGGCTCCTTCTCGTAGGTGAATGACGAGCCGGCCTTCCGGAGGTCCAGCGCGGCGAACTTCTTCTGGGAATTGGCCAGGAAGTCCTTGATCGTGGAGAACTGGTGCAGGTTGCGCGGGTGGGCCGGCGAGAAGCGCAGAGCGTTGTGCCCCTCCACTATCGTCTTGCCCAGGCCCAGCGCGATATGCGCTATCGGCTCCTCGGCCTCCAGCGGCGGCACGGGGTAGTAGTTGTACGACTGCACCACGCCCGCGAAATCCGGGTAATGGCGGCCGCCCTCCGCGTGGGCGCGGCCCACGACCTTCTGTATGATGACGGCCATCTTCTCCTCGTCGGGCAGGTGAGGGGAGAAACGCCGGTACGCGCGCGCCTCGCTGGAGAAGGCGGAGGCGTAGACGTACTTTATCGCGCGGCGCAGCTGCTCCAGCCTGACCTCCATGTCCGGGTGGTTGTTGGCCAGCATGTAGGTCCTGTAGATGCCGGCGAAGGGCTGCGTCTTGGAGTCCTCGAGCAGCGAGGAGGAGCGCACGGCTATCGGGCCTTTGATGACGGTCACTATCGTCTTGAGGTCCTCTATCAGGAAGTCGGGCAGCCTGGCCGCCTCGAAGACCTGCGCGACGCGCTCGTTCGAGTGCGTGTCGCTCAGCTGCGCGTCCAGGCCGTTCTGCTCAATGAAGAAGTCGAAAACGTCGGTCGCCAGGACTATCGTGTTGGGGGTCTCCACGCAGACCCCCGGGAATTTCTCGCGGAAATCCTCGCGGCTGAGCAGGAAGTCCACGAAGGCCAGGCCGCGCGCCTTGCCGCCTATGGACCCCGACCCTATCTTGACGAAGGGAGTCGAGTCGTCGAAGAGCCTGCGGTCGAACTTCAGCACCGTGCCCAGCTGCGTGCGGTGCACGAACTGGTGCAGCGTCTCCATCAGGTACTTGCGCAGCGACTCGCGGTCGCGGAACTCCGAGATCCGCTTAGGACGTATGTGGTAGGCGATCTCGAACTCGGTGCGGGCGAAGAGCCACTTGGAGAAATGGTTGCGCTCCGCGTGGTAGAAGATGGATTCCAGCGGCACGGCCTTGAGCAGTTTTATCATCCCCTGCAGGTCTGCCGCGCGGGCGAGCTCGTTGCCGCGCGGGTCGGAGAAGACGAAGTCGCCGAAGCCGAAGTAGCGCAGTATGAAGCCGCGCAGCTGCCGTCCCAGGTCCTTGGAGGATTTGTGCAGGAAGGAGGCGCCCAGCTCGCCGGCCGCGCGCGACATCGCCGAGTTCGACGACTGCAGCAGCACAGGCATGTCCGGGTCCTCCTCCTTGATGCGCCGGGCCAGGCGCAGGCCGGCCTCCGGATCGCAGGCGTCGCCCACGGGATACTCTATGTCGCTGATGACGCCCAGCAGGTTGGACCTGTACTTCGAGTAGATCTCCCAGGCCCTGTCGAAATCGCCGGCCAGCAGCACCTTGGGGCGCGCGCGCAGCCGCAGCATCTTCTTGGAGGGGTTGAGCTCATCGGCCATGACGACCTGCGTCTGCTTCATCAGCTCGGAGTAGATGACCGGCAGGTAGGACGAGTAGAACCGGACATTGTCCTCCACCAGCAGCACGGCCTGCACGCCGGCCTTCGAGTCGCTCTCGAAATTGAAGGAATCCTCCATCAGGTTTATGATGGCCGAGAAGATCGCGGTGTCGCCGTGCCAGAGGAAGACCCCGTCCACCAGCGCGCGCGTCCCCGGCGAGAGGTTGAGCACGTCCTGCATGTTGAACGAGAGCAGCACTATCGGCAGGCCGGGCCGCTGCTCCTTTATGTCCGCCGCGAACTCGCGCATGTCCGTGTCGCCCAGCTGGACCATCGCTATGACCAGGTCGTAATCGCCGGTCGCCAGCCTGAGCGAGGCCTCTTCCGCCGTGGAGACGCGCGTGATGCGCGGCGCCTCGGCCAGTTCGCTGAACAGCGCCTCGGTCAGCCGCTCGTCGTCGGCTATCAGGAAGGAATCGTAGAGCGAGGCCACCATCAGGATGTTCCTGATCCTGCGCGGCATCAGCTGCTCGAAGCCCCTGAAAGAAAGGTCGTGCTCGGGGAGGTCCTTGCGCGGCGTCATCATGGGGATAATTCTACAAAAATCGGCGGCCGGCCCCCGCGCGGCCGCGTATTTTGCCCGGATTTTACACGGACTTCGCCTGGATTTTTCAGCCGGGCGGTAAGATATAGGCGATGAAAGCGACGCATGGAGGCAAAATGAACGACTCTCCCGTACTCAGGACTTCCGCAGCGGCCCTGGCTTTTTTTCTCGGGCCGCTGGCCTGGGCGGAGCCCTGGCACGAGAGCGGGATCGCGGAGGAGCCGTCCTCCGTTTCCTCTCCGGACGAGCCCGGTCCCTCGCTCCCGGTCGCGTCCTTGCCATTCTGAACCCGCGTTTGTATCATATCGCTTGATGGCCAGTAAAATACTTATAGTCGAGGACGAGCGCGATATTTCGCGCATGCTGGACTATAACCTCCGCAAGGAGGGTTATGTCGCGGTAGTGGAGGGGGACGGGGGGCGCGCCGCCATGACAGCCGCCAAAGAGCGGCCCGACCTGGTCCTCCTCGACATCATGCTGCCAGGCCTCGACGGTACCGAGGTCCTGCGCCGCCTGCGCGCCGACCAGAAGACCTCCTCCGTGCCCGTCATCATGCTGACCGCGAGATCCGAGGAGACGGACAAGATAGTGGGGCTGGAACTCGGCGCCGATGATTATGTCACGAAACCTTTCGCGATAAAAGAACTGTTGGCGCGGATAAAGGCCGTACTGCGCCGCTCCTCCGCGAAAGCCGCGGAGCGGTCGCGTTTCAAGGACGGGGAGCTCGAGGTCGATTTCGACAGGGTCCTGGTCACCGTCAAAGGCAGGCCCGTCGAGCTCACCGCCAAGGAGTTCATACTGCTGCGGGCGCTGGTCTCGGCCGGAGGCAGGGTCCTCTCGCGCGAGGACCTGCTGGAGCGGGCCTGGGGTATGGACGCTTCGCTCGACATAGAGACCCGCACGGTGGACGTGCACGTTGGCACGCTGCGCCGGAAACTGAAGAGCGAGGGCTCCCGCATCGTCACCGTCAAGAATTTCGGCTACCGTTTCGAATAGCCCTTTTCCATGTTTAAAACTTTTAAGTTCCGCATCGTAGCGTCCTGCGTGGCGCTGGTCCTTTTTTCGCTGGGGCTGGCGGCCTGGCTGGCCTCCGGCCGCCTGCGGGACCTGGCGCTGAAGAGCCTGGCCGACTCACTGGCCGGCCAGGCCTCCCTTATAGAAAGCCGCCTGGCCGCGTCCGGTTTCGACGGCCGTCCGGAGGGCGCCCTGCGTACCCTGGCGCTGGACCTGGGTTCCCGCCTGGGCCACCGCGTCACGCTGATCGCCATGGACGGCTCGGTCCTGGCCGATTCCGAGATGCCCGGCGGGGACCCTTCGGGCATGGATAACCACGCGGGCAGGCCTGAGATAGCCGCGGCCCTGGCCGGCTCTCAGGAAAATTCCACGCGCTATTCCTCCACGCTGGACAAAGGAATGTTCTATTTCGCGCGCCCCGCCATGGTCAACGGCCGCCAGACCGGCGTCATACGCCTGTCGGTGCCGCTCTCCGGAGTGGAGGAGCAGTTGTCCTCCATAAGGAAGAGCGTGCTGACCGCTTCCGCCATCGCCGCCGCCCTGGCCGTCCTGCTCGGGCTCTGGCTCATACAGGTTCTCTCCGCGCCCTTCGGCGAGATAGTCGCCGCCTCCAAGCGCTTCGCCGCGGGGGACCTTGACCACCGCGCCCGCGTCGCCGGCTACGGCGAGCTCAAGAAGCTGGCCCAGACGCTCAACTCCATGGCGGAGGACCTCGCCCGGCGCATGGGAGAGCTCGCCGCGCGTACCGTGGAACTGGAAGCCGTTTTCGAGAACATGTCGGAAGGCCTGGTCCTGACCGGTCCCGACGGGACCATAAAGGCGATGAACTCTGCCGCCGGCAGGCTGACCGGCGTTTCGCCTGACAAAGCGGCCGGCGCCAGGGTGTCCGATGTCTTCGGCGGCACGGGTTTCGACGAAGCGGTCGCCGGCGCGCTGGCCTCCGGCAAGCCGGTCTCCATGGAGACGGCCGCGGCCTTCACTCAGCGGTTCGAACTGACCGTCAGCGCCGCTCCCGTGCTGCGCGACGGCCGCGCGGCCGGCTGCGTGCTGGTGGCGCACGACGTCAGCGCGCTCAAGAAAGCCGAGAGGATGCGTCGGGATTTCGTCGCCAACGTCTCGCACGAGCTCAAGACCCCGCTCACCGCCATAAAGGGCAGCGTGGAAACCCTTATCGGCGGCGCCGTGGACGACCGGGAGAATCGGGTCGCGTTCCTCGACGCGGTACTCCGCCAGACCACCCGGCTGGAAGGTCTGGTCAACGACCTGCTCAGGCTCTCCAGCCTGGAGGCCGCCTCGGCCCGGCTGGACCTCGCCGACCTTTCGCTCGGTGCCCTGGCGGGGGAGGTTCACCGCGAGATCCTGCCGGCTTTCAAAACGAAGAAGATCGCCTTCGCCAACGATGTGCCGGCCGGGCTCTCTGTCCGGGCCGACAGGAAGAAACTGGAACAGGCGCTCTTCAACCTTATCGACAACGCCTTCAAGTACACGCCCGACGGCGGCAGGGTCTCGGTCTCGGCCGCCGCGGAGGAGGGTTTCGTCCGCGTCCGCGTCTCCGATACCGGCCCCGGCATCCCGGCCGATTCGCTTCCCAGGATCTTCGAGCGCTTCTACCGCGTGGACAAGGCCCGCTCGCGCGAGCTGGGCGGCACCGGTCTCGGCCTCTCCATAGTCAGGCACGCCGTGGAACTGCACGGCGGTTCCGTAGGGGTGGAGTCGGAGGAGGGACGCGGTTCGTCCTTCTGGTTCACTCTGCCGGCCTGACCCCTTTCCGCTTATTTACCCGCATTTTACCCCCGCTTCGCCCCTCCTTTAACCCGTCTTTCTACACTATCCCCGTAGTCGACGGTACCAGGGAGGTGGTGGATGAGATACGGAAAGATATTTATGACGGCCGCGGTCCTGCTGGGCCTGGCCCTGTTCTGCGCCCCGGCGTCGCGCGCGGGGGAGCTGGACCTGCTGCTCGACCGGCTGGTGGAGAAGGAAGTGCTCGATCCCGGCGAGGCGCAGGAGATCAGGATAGGCTCGCAGGAAGAAGTGAAGAAGGAGATCGCCCAGCAGCGGCACCGCACGCTGCCGATGTGGATCCAGGCGATGAAGCTGCGCGGCGACGTGCGCCTGCGCTACCAGTTCAACGACAACGGCAATAAGCCGCAGACCCAGCACCGCGGCCGCTACCGCCTGCGCTTCTTCGCGGACTCCAAGGTCAACGAGAAGGTCTACATGGGCTTCGGCTTCGCCAGCGGCAACAGCGCCGATCCCCGCTCGACCAACCAGACCTTCACCGACAATAACGGCAAGAAGAACCTCTACATAGATTACGTGTTCACGGAGTACAACTACTCGGACAACCTGGCCTTCACGGCCGGGCGCACCAAGAACCCGCTGTGGCTGACCAGCGACCTCCTCTGGGACAGCGACGTCAACCTCGAGGGGCTGTCCGCCCGGCTGACCTGGCCCTACAGCTACGACTGGCAGCTCTTCGCCAACGCCGGCCTGGTGATACTCAATGAATCCTCGTCCGTGGCGGGGGATCCGCATATGGTCTACGCCCAGCCGGGGATAAGCTGGCGCGGTCCCGAAGGGAAATTCGACATGAAAGCCGGCGCGGCCTTTTACGGCTTCAACCACGTCAAAGGCGCGGCGGCGCTCGCCCACAGGCCTTCCGCGGCCGACTACCAGCAGGCCAATACGCTGGTCTCGTCGAAGTACAAGTACGATTACGACGCGGTGGCGCCCGAGTTCGAGCTCAACTGGAACATCTTCGATCCGGTCCCTGTGCCGCTGCTCGGTTCGGTGGGCTATAACGTGACCTACGCCGGGGTTTTCGGCTCCGCCGTGAAGGCGCTCTCCCATTCGGGGAACGCCGCTGGCTGGATAGCGGGCGTGAAGCTGGGCCAGCGTAAGGTGGAGGACGCGGGACAGTGGCAGCTGCGCGGCTCGTACCGCCGCCTGGAAGGCGACGCCTGGCTGGACAATTACCCGGACTCGGACTTCTACGGCGGCGCCACTGACGCGAAGGGCTACGAAGCGGGCCTGACGCTGGGCCTGATGCGCGCCTTCGCGCTCGACTTCGACTATTACCAGACGGAGCCTGTGAACGGGTCCTTTAAGAAAGAGAAACTGTTCCAGGCCGACGTGTACCTCAAGTTCTAAAACGGACAAGGAGAAAAAAATGAAAAAACTGAACGCGCTGATAGTGGCCCTCTGCGTGGCCGCCCCGGCTTTGGCCGGGCAGAAGATAGTGGTGGAAGGCTCCACCACCGTGCTCCCGATAGCCCAGAAGGCCGCCGAGGAGTTCATGAAGCTCGATGGTGACGCCGACATCTCAATTCGCGGCGGCGGCTCGGGCGTGGGCATCGCCTCGATAATAGACGGCACATGCGACATAGCCGACGCTTCCCGCGCGGTAAAGGCTTCCGAACTGGAGAAGGCCGCCAAGAAGGGGCGCGATTTGGTGGCCCACGTGATAGCGATGGACGGCATCTCGCATATAGTGCACCCCTCCAATACGGTCAAGGGCCTCACCCGCGAGCAGATAAAGAAAATCTACACGCAGCGCGTGAAGAACTGGAATGAGATAGGCGGCCCCGACCTGAGGATAGTCGTCATCTCGCGCGACAGCGCCAGCGGCACCTTCGAGGCGTTCAGCGAACTGGTGCTCGACAAAAAGAAGGTCCGCCCGGACGCCATCATGCAGGCGTCCAACCAGGGCATCGCCTCTATAGTGGCGCGCACGCCCGGCGCGATCGGCTACGTCGGGCTGGGCTATGTGACGGACTCGGTCAAGGCCATATCCGTGGACGGAGTAATGCCCGACAAGGATTCGGTCATCCGCAACAAGTACGCCATCTCCAGGCCGCTGTTCATGTACACCATCGGCAAGCCTGAAGGGATGGTCAAGAAGTTCATCGACTATATCAAGGGTCCCGAGGGCCGCAGGATAGTCGAAGAGCAGGGCTTCGTCGCCCTGAAGAAATAAGGAGAACTATGCCGGGTGCTGCGGGCGGCTCACCACGAAAAAACGCCGCTCGCACACCGTGCTCGCGCTCCCTCCTCGGCCACGCATAGCCCGCATAGCGGGCTTGCGCGGCCCCACCTCGGCGGTTCCGCTTACGCAGGGAACCGCCTGCGGTCTTGCGGACCTGCACCGCAGGTCCTCACCTCGCGCTCGTATGCGCCTCCGCTCCGCGAGGAGCAAAGCACCGTCAGCTGCGGCGCATACTCCGTAAGCTCGGGCCTTCGGAAGGTTTTTCTTAGGTGAGCCGCCCGCAGCCCCCGGCTGTTTCCCTATGGGACGCTTAATAGGTCGGCTCGCCGCGGGGACACGCGGCGAGTCACATGAGGAGCTTTTTCCCCGAGCGGAGTGAGGGCACCGGCACTGCCGGACGACCAAGAATGTCTGAGGCCCGAGGCGCTATGCGCCCGGGCCGAGTTCTTGGTCGGCCGAACGCAGCGAGGTGCCTCCCCGGAAAAAGCGAACCGTGACGAGCGTGTGTCCCCGTGGCGAGACAAGGACCGACCCCCGGGGGCTTCCTTACCGGGAATTTACACGGGCTTCGCGCGGGTTTTGCCCGCCTCCGCTAGACTATACCCCGTAAGATGAACACGACCAAAGAGAAGCTCATAAAACTCCTGTTCACGGCCGCCGCGTTCTCCTCCCTGGCCCTGCTCGCCGGCATCATAATCGTCCTTTTCCGCGAAGCCTTGCCTGTCTTCAACTTCGTCTCCCCGCTGGAATTCCTCGGGGGGGAGAGCTGGTATCCCACGGCCGAGCCGCCCGAATTCGGTATATGGCCGCTGGCGGCGGCTTCGGCCTGGGTCACCGGCATCGCACTGGCCATCTGCGTCCCGCTGGGCGTGGGTAGCGCGCTGTATCTTCACGAGCTTGCCGGGCCGCGTCAGCGCGCCGCGCTCAAACCCGTCATTGAAGTCCTGGCCTCTGTGCCGTCCATCATTTACGGCTTCTTCGGCATGACCGTCATGGCTCCCTTCATGCAGGAGGCCTTCGACCTGCCGATAGGCCTCTGCGCGCTGACAGCGGGCGTGATCCTGGGCGTCATGGCCACGCCGACGGTGGCCAGCATAGCCGAGGACGCGCTGGGCTATGTGCCGCGCTCGTTCAGGGAGGCCTCTTTCGCGCTGGGCGCCAACCGCTGGGAAACCCTGGTAAAGGTGATAGTTCCCGCCGCCGGCTCCGGCATCTCCACGGCCGTGATACTCGGCATGAGCCGCGCCATAGGCGAGACCATGACGGTGCTGATGGTGGCCGGAGGGGCCGCCGTCGTGCCCTCCTCCGTCTTCGACCCGGTGCGCCCGATGACGGCGGCCATCGCCGCCGAGATGGGGGAGGCCGCGGTGGGGAGCGAGCACTACCACGCCCTGTTCGCCATCGCGCTCGCGCTTTTCCTGGTCACTTTCATCTTTAATATCGCGGCGGAGCTGATCAGCCGGCGCTACCGCCTTAAGCTGGGGCTGGCCCGATGAACAGGCGCGACGTATTCCAGAAGGCCGGGTTCGGGCTCCTGTGGCTGTGCATGGCCGCCAACATAGTCTTCCTGAGCGCCATACTCTGGTTCATCGCCGTCCGCGGTCTGCCGGCGATAAGCTGGGAGTTCCTCACCGCCGCCCCGCGCGACGCCATGACGGCCGGCGGCATAGCCCCGGCCCTGCTGGGCACCTTCTACCTGACGCTGGGCGCCGTCGCGGTGGCGCTGCCGCTGGCCGCGGCCTGCGCCGTCTATCTCACCGAGTATTCGCCAAAGGGATGGGCCGTCAACCTGGTCCGCATAAGCGTCAACAATCTCGCCGGCGTGCCGTCGGTGGTCTTCGGCCTCTTCGGCCTGGCGGTCTTCGTCAAAGGCGCCGGCTTCGGCGTCTCCATCCTTTCCGGCTCGCTCACCCTGGGTATGCTGACGCTGCCGCTCATCATTTCCGCCTCGCAGGAGGCGCTGGTCGCGGTGCCGCAGTCGGTGCGCGAGGCCTCGCTGGCTCTGGGCGCCTCGCGCTGGGAGACCGTCCGCAAGGTGGTGCTGCCGGCCGCCCTGCCGGGCATACTCACCGGCGTGATACTCAGCGTCGGCCGCGCCGCCGGCGAGACCGCCCCCATACTTTTCACCGCCGCAGCTTTCTACCTCAAGGGCTACCCGGACTCGGTATTTTCCGAGGTCATGGCCCTGCCCTACCATATCTACGCCCTGATGACCGAGGGCACGCATCCCGAAGCCCAGACGCGTATCGCCTACGGCTCGAGCCTGGTCCTGCTGGCCCTGGTGCTGGCCATGTCCATGCTCGCCATCTATCTTCGCCAGCGCCAGAGGAGGACCTATCATGCATGAATCCATCCTTGAGAACCCGGCGGCCCGGCCCCCTTCCGGGCCGGTGAACATCAACGCCGGCAGCACCGCGGAGGGGGAGACCATAGGGGTGGAACCAAAGATGAGCGCGCGCGGCGTGAACTTCCACTACGGACCCAAGCGCGCCCTTAGGGACATAAGCCTGGACCTGCCGCCGAGGATGGTCACCGCCATAATCGGCCCTTCCGGCTGCGGCAAGTCCACCTTCATCCGCCTGCTCAACCGCATGAACGACCTGGTGCCGGACGCGAGGCTGGAGGGGGAGATACTGCTCGACGGCTTCGATATCAACTGCGCGGCCTGCGACGCCGCGGACCTGCGCAAACGCGTCGGCATGGTCTTCCAGAAACCCAACCCCTTCCCCAAGACCATCTTCGAGAACGTCGCTTACGGGCCGGAGGTCAACGGGGTGAGGAATCGCCTCGCCCTGGAAGAGAGGGTGGAGAATTCCCTGCGCAGGGCCGCGCTCTGGGACGAGGTGAAGGACCGCCTGCGCGAGAGCGCCCTCGGCCTTTCGGGCGGCCAGCAGCAGCGGCTCTGCATAGCCCGCTGCCTCGCGGTGGAGCCGGAGGTTCTGCTCTTCGACGAGCCCTGCGCCAGCCTGGACCCTATCTCGACAGCAAGGATAGAGGAACTCATATTGGAGCTTCGCAGCCAGTATACCATCGCCATCGTGACCCACAATATGCAGCAGGCCGCGCGCGTCTCCGACCGCACGGCCTTCTTCCTGATGGGCGAGCTCATCGAGGTAGGGCCGACCGGCCGCATCTTCAAGGCGCCGCGCGACAAGCGCACCGAGGACTATATCACCGGCCGCTTCGGCTAGGAGGGACCATGCAGAGGCATTTCGACGAGGAACTCCGCGAACTGAAAGGGTCCGTAATGCGCCTGGCCTCTCTGGCCCGGCAGGCGCTTATGAAGTCGGTGGAAGCGCTGAAAGACCGTGACCCTTCCGCCGCCCGCGCGGTAATGGACGGCGACGCCGCCCTGGACGCGCTGGAGCTCGAGATCGACGAGCGCTGCCTGGACCTCATAGCCCGGCATCAGCCGATGGCCCGCGACCTGCGGTTCATAACCGCCGCCATCAGGCTCAACGCCGAGCTGGAGCGGATAGGCGACCTGGCCGTCGACGTGGCCCAGCGGGCGCTGGACCTGTCGGGCAAGCCGCTGCTCAAGCCCCTGGTGGACATCCCGCGGCTGGCGGAACTGGCGGCGCGGATGACCGGCGAAGCGACCGAGGCCTTCGTGAACGAGGACGCGGCCCTCGCCAGGAAGGTGGTCCTCTCGGACCCGGAGGCGGACGCTATCAAGAGGTCCGTGGAGAAGGAGCTTGTCGAGGGCTACATGATGAAGGACGGCTCCACTGCCGACCGGGCGGTGCCGTTGCTGCTGGCCGCCCGCCACCTGGAGCGAGTGGCCGACCACGCGGTCAGTATGGCCGAGGATATAATCTACATGGTGGACGCCCGCGTCGTGAGGCATCGTCCGGAAGCATTGGGAAAAAGGCCGGAAAAATAGGACCTCGTAGGCCCTTTAGCCCTTTCGGAAAACGCGCCCCTGCCCTACACTATATCATGAGTTATCATTCTGGAAGGACCGGAGCCTCCATGCGCAAACTCGTGATTTTCCTCTCGCTCGTCTTCCTGCCGCTCTCCGGCTGGACGCAGCTCAACGTCTACTTCCTCAATGTCGGCCAGGGTGACGCCACTTATATCGAATTGCCGGGCGGCTCCAATGTGCTGATAGACGGCGGCCCTTCCTCGCTGCCGGTGCGCGAGTTCCTGATGGCCAAGGGCGTGCGCAAGATAGACCATGTCGTACTTACGCATCCCCACAGCGACCATTACCGCGGCCTGAAGAAGGTCTTCCAGTATTTCGAGGTGGACAATTTCTACGACAGCCGGCTGGAGAACCTCAACGCCGTGGGCGACAATAACCTGCGCGAGCTGGCCGCCGCCCAGTCCGCCAATGTCCATTTTCCCGAGATCGGCCAGAACCTGAACTGGGACCGCAACGTGACGGTCAAGGTCCTCAATACCTGCTCCGAGGAGATAAAGACCAGGGATTCCAGCGTCATCAATAATTGCTCCGTCGTCCTGCGCTTCTACTACAACGGCACCGCCCTGCTGACCACCGGCGACATAGAGGCCGCGCAGGAGAACGCCATAACCCGCTTGTTCAAGTCGGGGCTCGAGTCGCAGATACTGAAAGTCCCGCATCACGGTTCCTCCTACTCCTCCTCGCCCAAGTTCCTGGAGCGCGTCAAGCCCGTGCACGCGATAATCTCCTACGGCGTCGGCAATAATTACGGCCACCCGCACGCCGACGCGCTGCTGCGCCTGCAGGCCGCCGGCGCCACCGTCTACGGCACGCAGGACGGCAACCTGATGATGACCATCCCGGCCCCCGGCCGCGGCGAGAAGACCATAGTGGCCCCGCTGCCCTACACGATCACCCCGATAAGCGCCGAGGAACTGGCCGAGATGACCGTGCCGGCTCCCGAGTCACAGGCCTATCAGCAGCTCAGCGGCGTGCCGTTGCGCTGAGCGTCAGGCCCGCTCCGGGAACGCCCCCGCCGCCCGCGGGGGCTTTTCATTAGATTAGGCCCCGCCAAAGTTGTAGAATCCATTATAAAGATGATAAGGAACAAGCCGCTCAGGATAACGCTGGCGCTGACCGTCTTCGCGGCCGTCTCCGCCGCGCTGGCGCTGCTGCCGGCCTCCGCGCTGGCCGTCTACCCGCTTTACGGCTTCGTCTTCCTGGCCCTGGCCCACGAGGACAGGGACATAAAGTTCCTGCTGGCCTTCCTCTGCGCCGCGGCCGGCTTCGTGCTGCCGCGCTTCGCCTGGCAGGACCTGCAGCTGCAGCGCTCGCTGCTGATGTTCCTGGAACTGGCGGCGCTGCTGGGTTTCGCCTGGCTGACGCAGCACGTGGAGGACGCCAGGAAGGACGCCTCGCTGCGCGCCGAGGGGGCCCTGGCCGAAAGTTCCCGCCGGCTGAAGGCGCTGGAGGAGGAACTGGCCCGCTATGAGTCGCATAAGAGGACGCTGCTCGACCGCATCAAGTTCCAGTCCGGCCTCTCCTCGTCCATACAGCACCTTTCGGCTTCCGCCTCGCCCGAGGAGATAAAATCCCGCCTCGGCCAGCTGGTCAAGGACCAGTTCTTCGACGCTTCCGTGGACCTGGTCCCCGGCGCGCCGCGCGACACGCTCGAGGCCTGGTCGGCCGAACGCAAGGTCTCGCTGCTGGTCCGGGATTCCTCCTCCGACAACCGCTTCTCCGCGCGCGACTTTCCCTCCGGAGAGCGCTCGGCCATGGTGGTGCCGCTCCCGCATTTCGGCTCCACCGCCGGCTTCATCCGCCTTTCCTCCCAGCGCCCGGAGCGCTTCGGCACCGAGGACCTGCGCGCCGTGGAGCTGCTGGCTGCCATAGCGGGCGTGGCCACGGAGAACCTCTACCTTTACGAGCGCGTCGGCGAACTGGCCGTGCGCGACGCCCTGACCGGTCTCTACACCCACCGCGCCTTCCAGACCCGCCTGGAGGAGGAGATCCTGCGCGCGGCGCGCAGCAAGGTCCCCTTCTCCGTGCTGCTCTCCGACATCGACCATTTCAAGAGTTATAACGACCGTTTCGGCCACCAGGCCGGCGACCACGTTCTCAAGACGGTTGCGGCGGTGATAGCCGGCCGCGTGCGCGCCGTGGACCTGGCGGCCCGCTACGGGGGCGAGGAGTTCGCCGTGATACTGCCCGGCGTCGCCAAGACGGAAGCCGCCGCCGCGGCCGAGGACCTGCGCCGCGCCGTGGAGGCCCAGCCTTTCAGCTTCGGCGGCGCGCCGGCCGGCGTCACGGTCAGTTTCGGCGTGGCCGAGTTCCCCGCCGAGGCCGCCGTACCCAGTCAGCTCGTGCGCGTGGCCGACGAACGCCTCTATCGCGCCAAGAAAGAAGGGAGGAACAGGGTGGTCCATGACTGAGAGCGAAATAGCCCTCGCCGCCCTGTCGGCGCTCTGGCTCCCGGCCATGGTCCTGGGCCGGCTGGGCCGCGCCGCCGCCCCGCTCGCGGCGGCGGCCGGAGCGGGGCTTTTCTGGCTCGCCCTGTCCGCGGCCGTTTCGCCGTGGGCGACGGCATTGACCGCCCTCTGGGCGGCGGCCGCCTGCCGGTGGGTCCTCGTGCGCCGCTCCGGGAGCGCCGCCGCAGGCGCCGCCCGCGAGGGAGGGGAGGAGAGGCTCAGGGAAGTCGGGGAGCGGCTGGCGCTGGCCAAAAAGGAGTTCAAGGAGGCCGGCGGCCGCGAGAAGAAAGTGCTCCTGCTCTATTCGGCCATGAAATACCTGGCCGAGGCCGTGGACCAGCAGGCCGCCGGGCGGCAGTTCGCCCGCTACATAAGCGATTATTTCGGCACCGAGGATTTCGCCTTTTACCTGCTGGGCCCGGCCGGCGAGGCGGAGCTTTTCGCCTGCGGCCGCGATCCCGCCTCCGGTTTCAATTCTCCGGAAGGCCTCCGGCGCGCCGCCGGTCTGCCCGGCAAAGGTCCGCCCGAGCCTTTCGCCGCGGACGGTAAGCCGGCCAGGGCCGGCGTCATGGTCAACCACGCCGGCGAGGCGGTCGGTTTCTTCGCCGCCGCATCGGCGGGGGACACCATGCCGCATGGTGTCCCGGTACAGTCTGCGGCCTCGCCCGCGGCGGAACTGGCCGCCGCCATGACCTCCTTCGCCGAGGAGCTCGCTTTCGCCGTGCGCCGCCTGCGCCTGTTCCGGGAGGTCGAATGGCTTTCGCGCGTCGACGGCCTGACCGGCGTTTTCCGCCGCGGCGTGCTGGACGAGCGCATCGAGGAGGAGGTCCGCCGCGCGCAGGCCTTCCGCACCACTTTCGCCGTGCTCATAGCCGACATCGACCATTTCAAGCGTCTCAACGACGGCTACGGCCACCAGTTCGGCGACTTCGTGCTCAAACGGGTGGGCACCCTGTTGCGCGAGAGCGTCTACGAGACCGACTTCGTCGGCCGTTACGGCGGGGAGGAGTTCGCGGTGGTCCTGCCGCGCGCGGAGCCGGAGGGCGTACTGCGCAAGGCCGAGGCGATACGCACCCGCATAGCGGCCGAGAATTTTTCGCACGGACTTGAAAGTGTTAGAATAAGCGTGTCCATAGGCGTGGCCCATTTCCCGCGGGACGGCCGCGACGCCGCCGGAGCCGTGGCCGCCGCGGACGCTGCGCTCTACCGCGCCAAGGAGAGCGGCCGCAACAGGGTGGTGGACGCCAGCCAGCTTTGACGGACAGCAAGATCAGCCGGAGGAACGATGGAAGAGATAAAGAACCCTTTCCCCGAACCGGAGAAGCCCCCGCAGGAGGGCGCCGCCGCCCCGCAGCCCGGAACGCCGGAGCCGCCCCAGGCTTCTCCCGCTTCCGCGGCGCCGCCGCCCGCGCGGGAACCCGCGCCGGCCGCGCCTAAGACCGCGACCAGGCTCTGGCTGAAGGTCCTCGCCGTCCTCTACGCCGCCGCGATAACGGTCTCGCTCCTCGTCATAGAGAAAGCCGCCACGGCCCGCAAGGCCAGGCCCGCCGATCTGGACCTCAAGCAGATCACCGGCATGGTGCCGACCGGCAAGGACGCCGTCGCCGTAGTGCCGGTCTACGGACCCATTTACCAGAGCGATTCGGCGCGCGCCTGGGACAAGGGCAGCGGTCAGACCGCGCGCAGGATAGATAAACTGGCCGCCCGCAAGGAGGTCAAGGCCATCGTGCTCGACATCAATTCGCCCGGCGGCACCGTCTCGGCCGTGCAGGAGATAAACGCGGCCATCCTGAGGGCCCGCAACGAGCACAAGAAACCCGTCGTCGCCATGCTCGGCGACGTGGCGGCGAGCGGCGGCTACTACATCGCGGCCGCCTGCGACAAGGTCGTCTCTCATCCCGGGACCATCACCGGCTCCATCGGCGTCATCTTCAGCGGCGCCAACCTGGAAGGCCTGATGAAGAAGATCGGCTACAAGCCGGAGATCATCAAGTCCGGCAAGTTCAAGGATATCGGCTCCATGGGCCGCGAGATGACGGCCGAGGAGCGCCGGTTGCTGCAGGCCATGATAGACGATTCCTACGATCAGTTCGTCGCCGTGGTCTCGACCGGGCGCAATATTCCCGCCGATAAACTGCGCTCGGAGATAGCCGACGGCCGCATCTTCACCGGCCGCCAGGCGCTGGAAGCCAGGCTGGTCGACGCGCTGGGCGACACCCAGACCGCGCTGGACCTGGCCGGCGAACTGGGCAAGATCGGCAAGAACCCGCGCGTCATCCGCGACACCGACCCTTTCTCCAGCATCTTCTCCATGCTCGATTCGAAACTGGGCATATTCGGCGGCGGCGGGGCGGCCGGGATCCTCGCCGGGCATCCCCGCCTGGAATACCGCTGGCAGGGGTTCTGAGCCATGGGACTGCTCTGCGACGCGGCCGACATAGTCGATAACCCGGCGGGCTCGCTCGCCGCGCTGACGCG
>OFEK01001341.1_pt1 | contig 17073 bp, 10 predicted proteins | sample 1521131 | NCBI WGS metagenome assembly OFEK01 (sample SAMN05720209, study PRJEB24109) | activated sludge metagenome | isolation source: Anaerobic digester | place: China | collected 2015-12-16
CATTATGTGAAGCTTGTTACCGAATTTGATTTACCGAATGTTAAAATTGTTTTCAATCATTTCTTAAATCTGGCCATCAGATTATATGAAATTATCATTCCGGTAGCTGAAGAAAATACTAAACCTTCTTATTCGGAAGTTACGGATGATTCCGGCACTTTAGGCAACGGTATCAAATTTCTGATTGCCTGTTCACAACTTAAACTTTCCCACCACCAGCTTTAATCCTGTCAATTATTTAGTTTTTGTATCTGACACCTGTCGGATTAAAATTTATTACAGATTAAAGCAATGAAAATTAAAGCAATAATTATATTTTTAATTGGAGTGATGTGCCTGACAATTGTTACATCCCAGGCTCAGAAACTCAGTGGAACAGTTTTTGAAAAGAGTGAAAACGGAGATAAGCCCTTGCCCGGAGTAAATGTTTACTGGTCGGGCACACAAACCGGAACAATTAGTGATGGGGAGGGGAAATACAAAATCAAACGTTTGCCGCACGCTCATTCATTGGTTTTTAGCTTCGTTGGTTATGCCAGCGATACGATTCATGCTCCACATGATGGGGATCAATATGATCACATTATGTCAGGCAGCAAAACCCTTGAAGAAGTGGAGGTAGTGAATCGTGCCAAGACCAATTACGTGTCGCGCTTGAGCACGGTAAACGCCCAAACCATCACTTCTGGTGAATTGCAAAAAGCGGCTTGCTGCAACCTTTCCGAAAGTTTTGAAACAAGTGCCAGTGTGGATGTTTCGTACAGCGATGCCGTTACGGGAGCCAAACAAATCGAACTGCTTGGCCTCAGTGGTATTTACACCCAGATGATGAGCGAAAACATTCCAAATCTTCGTGGCCTGGCTACTTCTTTTGGATTGGGCTATGTGCCAGGCAGCTGGATGGAATCTATTCAGGTTTCCAAAGGTGCTTCCTCTGTTTTGAATGGTTACGAATCCATCAGCGGACAAATCAATGTGGAATATAAAAAAGCAGAAACAAGCGAGCGGTTTTTTCTGAATCTTTTTCAGGATCATATGGGTCGCAGCGAGATTAATTTCAATACTAAAGCTGCGGTTAACGATCATATGCATGCTATGGTGATGGGGCACTGGAGCCGGAATGGAACCAGACATGATGACAATGACGATGGCTTTCTGGATGATCCGCTTTATACGCAATACAACCTTTTTGCACGGACGGATTTTCATGCCAAAAACTTCGAAGGTCAGTTTGGTGTCAAAGGTTTAAAGGAAGATCGGCGGGGTGGACAAATGCGTTTTGATCCTGATAAACCACGCGATGTGGACAATGGTTTTGGCATTGAGTTGCTGACCGAACGTGTGGAGACCTTCCTGAAAACCGGTTTTATCTTCACCCGTCCGCAAACCAGCCTGGGCGTGCAGCAACAATTTATCTATCACCATATGGATACCTACTTTGGGTTGCAGGATTACGAAGGAACACAATACAGCTATTATGGCAATGCCTTGTTTCAGAGTTATATAAGCGACACACGGCATACCTATACAACAGGATTCAGTTATTTGTACGACCGTTTTGACGACCAGCTGAACGACAGCACCTTTAACAGAACCGAAAGTGTTCCGGGTGTGTTTTATCAATATACCTACAGCGATGGCACCAAACTCAATCTGATTGCTGGTTTGCGGCTGGATCATCACAATAAGTTTGGTTTTTTTGCCACACCACGTGTTCATTTGCGTTACGGATTTAATGAGCACAATATATTGCGTCTTTCAGCCGGGAAAGGTTATCGGACTGCCAATGTGCTGGCAGAAAACACTTCCATGCTGGCTTCTTCGCGGCAGCTCATTGTGCGCGAACATCCAAAGATGGAAGAAGCCTGGAATTACGGATTGAATTTCAGCAAGCATATTGATCTGAATAACAGAGAGCTAACCATCGGATTGGATATTTACAGAACCGATTTTATCAATCAGGTAATTCTTGATCGCGATGCCGATGCACATAAAGTGCTGGTTTATAACCTGGATGGCAGATCTTATTCAAACAGCATCCAGCTCGAAGCTAATTATGAATTGCTGAAGGGGCTGGATGTTACGGTAGCCGTGCGTTTTAACGATGTTCAAATGACGCTTAACAACGAACTGCAGGAAAAACCGCTGGTAAACAAATACAAAGGCTTGGTAAGTCTTTCGTATGCCACTAATTTGCGCAAATGGCAGTTTGATCTTACCACGCAATTTAATGGAGTAAGCCGTCTGCCTTCGACAGCAGGTAATCCGGAGCCATACCGCCTGGATGATTATTCACCAGCCTACACCCTTGTGAATGCGCAGGTGACTAAGTTTTTCCGGAAATGGAATATCTACCTCGGTGGTGAAAACCTGACAAATTTTAAGCAAAACAATCCAATTTTGGCTGCCAATGAACCTTTCGGGCCTTATTTTGATTCCAGTATTATCTGGGGGCCGATTTATGGAATAAAAGTTTATGCCGGATTGAGATATACAATTGAATAACAGTATAAAAGAATGAATATGAAAAAATTTGCATTTTTAATTATCACTTTGGTTTTGATAGTTCCTTTTAGTATTCACGCGCAAAGTGACAAGAATAAGAAAACAGAAACTGTCGAAATACATACTTCAGCCATTTGTGGCATGTGCAAGGAAAGGCTGGAAAAAAATCTGGCGTTTGAGAAGGGCGTGAAAGCGGTTGAACTGAACGAAGAAACCAAAGTGATCAGCATTACTTATAAGAAAGGTAAAAACGATAAAGAAAACCTTAAAAAAGCTATCACCAAAATTGGCTACGATGCCGATGATTTACCTGCCGATCAGGAAGCTCATGATAAGTTGCCCGACTGCTGCCAGCAAGGCAATGAGCCGCATTGATTGGGTGTGAAACCTTAGTTAATAAATCCAGAATCCTGCAGAGGTTTCTGGATTTTTTTGGCTGTTAATGATTGGAAATGAAAAAGTAATTCGTGAAACTGTTGGATGCATCATGCAAAATTTATCAAATATTGTTGGTTGCACCATGCAAAAAATTGGAGCGGTCTTATCTGCTTTACAATGTGTTGTGATATTTCAGAATGATTTCCAAGAATATCATGTAAAGTATAAGCTTCAATTTTTTGCACAATACCTTAAAGGAGGGTATTATCCGTTTTTTTAGAGCAAGCTGAACTTTATTATCAAAGGCTTGAAGAAGTAGTTAATATGATTCTTGAGTTAGAGTTGCCACAACTAAAACACTTGAATCTGACGTATTTGCCTAAAATCAAAAAGCTGCTTTATATCATTGCTGTTTCTGCTCCTTTTACGCCAAATATTTCCAAACTTAGTGAGCGAATCGGGATTAACCGCGAAACTTTGCTTTCATATTTGTGGTATTTGAACCAGGCACAGTTGATTGCGAATATTTACCGTGATAGCAAGGGAATCACAAGATTACAAAAACCTGATAAGTTGTTTCTTGAAAATACCAATTTGATGTTTGCGCTTTCGCCTGATGCGATTAATACAGGAAATATGCTTGAAACATTTATCGTGAATCAGCTAAAATATCAGCATCGGGTGGAAATTGCAGAACAGGCTGATTTTTTTGTCGACAATCGCTATACCATTGAAATTTGTGGTAAGACATATGGATACAGGCAAATCAAAAACCTGGAAAAAGCGATTATTGCAGCAGATGATCTGGAATTTGGCCTCGAGAATAAAATTCCGCTTTGACTATTTGGATTCTTGTACTAAATCCTTGTGCTTTTTGTTTGTTTGGGAAATCAAAAGCAGTTGAAAAAGTTTATTTTTGCAGGGGTTCAAACCAGTTTCTGCTGCCTGTAATTGAACTTTTAGTTTCTGTCAGGGTTAAGTTTACTGAACAATAAAACTATGAAAAAAAATATGCTCATCAAGCTTATAAGTCTAAGCTTGGCTTTATTTTTACTTATTTGGCTTATGTTATCGGGCGGACTGTTCGACCGAAAAGAACAGACTGACCCTTTGCGTTCACCATCACGTGCCAATACTGTTCTGCCGGTTAAGGCAATGATAATTAAGAAAGCCCCACTCACTGATGCGCTTATTGCCGGAGGTTCAATACTGGCAGATGAACAGGTGGATGTTTCTGCTGAAATTGCTGGTCAGGTAGTAAAAATTCATTTTGATGAAGGCAGCCGGGTTGAGGAAGGTGAGTTGTTGGTAACTTTAAACAATGCAGACTTATATGCACAAATTGAACGGAATAAGCATCAACTGAAACTTGCCCGTGAGAGCGAGCAGCGCCAGCGCCAACTTCTTAAAAAACAAGGCATTAGTCAGCAGGCATATGATCAGGTGCTCACAGAAGTGAGTACACTTGAAGCTGAAGCTGCACTATTACAGGCTCAGCTTGACAAAACCATGATCAAAGCTCCTTTTAGTGGTCAGTTGGGTCTTCGACTCCTAAGCGAAGGCAGTTATTTGTCGCCTGGAATGCCGGTGGTTTCATTGGTTCGCACACAGCCTGTTAAGATTGAGTTCAGTGTGCCCGAACGTTATGTACCCTATATCAGTATTGGAAATGAGGTGAGTTTTAGTGTTGAGAATTATCCTGGTGTGTTTAATGCTAAAATTTATGCCCTGGAACCCCGCATTGATGCCAAGACCCGATCGTTGCCGGTGCGGGCAATCTATCCAAATATTGACAAAAAGATTGTGCCCGGCTCGTTTGCCCGTGTAACAATTCCGTTGATCAGCAACGAAGAAACCATGCAGCTTCTGGCCGAGGCACTTATTCCTGAAATGGGAACACATAAAGTATTTGTGTTTCGCAATGGCCTGGCGCAGGCTGTGGATGTTACTACCGGTTTTCGAACAGAGTCAGCTGTAGAAATAATTTCCGGTTTGCAGCCCGGTGATACGGTTTTAACAACCGGACTATTGCAACTAAGACCCGGCATGAAGGTACAAATCACAGGAATAAATTAATTATGAGTCTTTCATCAATTAGCATCCGCCGCCCTGTTCTGGCCACTGTAATGTCAATCCTGATCATTCTCTTTGGACTGATAGGTCTTGTGTCGTTGGGCGTTAGAGAGTATCCCAGTGTTGATCCGCCCATTATCACGGTTAGTTCAGATTATGTTGGAGCCAATGCTGATGTTATTGAATCGCAGATAACCGAACCGCTCGAAGAATCTATTAATGGTATCGATGGTATCCGGACGATCACTTCGGTGAGCCGCGATGGCCGTAGCACAATAACTGTTGAGTTTGACCTTTCGGTTGACCTGGAAGCTGCTGCCAATGATGTGCGCGATCGTGTATCGCGTGCCTTGCGAAACATTCCTCCGGATGCCGATCCGCCTATTGTATCAAAAGCTGATGCTGACGCCACACCAATCATCTTCTTGAATATCAAGAGCGAACAAAGATCACTGCTGGAATTAACAGAAATAGCTGAACGCACTTTTAAAGAAAGTTTGCAAACCATACCTGGTGTTAGTGCGATCCAAATATGGGGCGAAAAGCGTTACTCCATGAGGCTTTGGATGGATCCCATCCGTCTGGCTGCTTTCGACCTGAGTGCCTTGGATGTAAGAAATGCCTTATTGCGCGAAAATCTTGAGTTGCCATCCGGCAGGATAGAAGGAAATACCATCGAACTTACCGTACGTACCCTTAGCCGGCTTGAAACACCGGAAGAGTTTAACAACCTCATTATCAAAGAAGGCCAGTACGGCTTGGTGCGATTTAAGGATATTGGTTATGCTGAATTGGCTCCACTTAACGAACGTACCATTTTACGTCGTGACGGAGTGCCGATGGTCGGAAATGTGGTTATCCCACAGCCAGGCTCCAATCATATTGATATCGCTGATGAGTTTTATCGCAGGGTCGAAAAGATTCAAAAGGATTTGCCTGAAGATATTGAACTGGGAATAGGTTTTGATAATACCGATTTTATCCGCGATTCAATCAAAGAGGTTGAGCAAACCATCTATATGGCCTTTGTTTTGGTTGTGCTGGTAATTTTCTTTTTTCTTCGCGACTGGCGTACTACCATTATTCCGGTGCTCGTGATTCCCATTTCATTGGTAGGTTCATTTTTCATCATGTACATTGCCAATTTCTCAATCAATGTGCTCACCATGTTGGGGCTTGTGCTAGCCATAGGATTGGTGGTAGATGATGCGATCGTGGTGCTTGAGAATATTTATAGTAAGATCGAAAAAGGCGTCAGGCCGTTGCAGGCCGGAATCGAAGGATCGGCAGAGATTTTCTTTGCTGTCATTGCAACAACCGTAGCACTGGCAATTGTATTTTTGCCGGTTATTTTTCTGGAAGGTATTACTGGTCGTTTGTTCCGCGAATTTGGTGTGGTGCTGGCCGGATCGGTTATCATATCATCCTTTGTGGCGCTCACACTCACACCCATGCTTTCGACTAAAATCCTCAAAAAGAGGGAAAAGCATAACTGGTTGCATCAGGCTACAGAACCTTTTTTCCAAAAACTCAATTCGCTTTATGCCAATGCATTAACTGCATTTCTAAAGGTTAAATGGATGGCTTTTGTGGTGATTGGTCTTTCGGCCTTGCTTATTTATGGACTTGGCAAGAATCTGCCTTCGGAGCTGGCACCTATCGAAGACCGGTCGGGGATGCGTGTGGTTGTTACTGCACCGGAAGGAAGCACTTTTGAGTTTATGGAGGATTATGTGAACGAGATGATTGATGCGATTCAGGAAGAGGTTCCCGAAATTTATTCTCTGGTAACAGTTACATCGCCGGGTTTTGGTGCCAGCAGCTCAGTTAACACAGCTTTTGCCCGATTAAAATTAGTTGAACCCGATAAAAGGGACCGCAGTCAGCAGCAAATTGCAAATGAAGTCAGTGCCCGGATGTCGCAACTTACGGCGGCCCGCAGCTTTGTTATTCAGGATCAATCTATTGGAACACAACGTGGCGGATTGCCTGTGCAGTATGTGATCCAGTCGAATCAGATTGAGAAGCTGCGCGAGATACTTCCTGAATTCATGGAGAAAGTAAATCAAAGTCCTGTATTTCAGGTGGCTGATCTCAACCTTAAGTTCAACAAGCCTGAGCTTCAGATCTCTATCAACAGAGAAAAGGCTCGTACATTAGGTGTTTCGGCACAGGATATTGCCCAGACAATGCAGTTTGCTCTGAGCGGGACGCGTTTTGGGTATTATATTATGAATGGCAAGCAATATGAGGTGATTGGTCAGTTGGAACGATCTTACCGCAATCAACCACTCGACCTGAAGACTTTGTATGTGAAAAACAATGTGGGAGAGATGATACAACTCTCAAACCTGGTAGAAATTGTTGAAGAAACCAATCCGCCACAGCTTTTTCGTTATAACCGTTATGTTTCGGCTACTGTTTCGGCCAATCCTGTTGACGGAAAGACCATTGGCGATGGCATTGCCGAGATGGATCGCATAGCTGCAGAAGTACTTGATGACACTTTTAGCACTTCACTTGCCGGTGCTTCCAAAGATTTTGAGGAAAGCAGTTCGAGTTTGGTTTTTGCCTTCCTGCTGGCACTAGTCCTGATCTATCTGGTTCTCTCGGCTCAGTTCGAAAGTTTCCGCGATCCCTTTATTATTATGTTCACTGTTCCATTAGCACTGGCAGGTGCGGTACTTACACTCTGGTATTTTGGAAAAACACTTAACATCTTTAGCCAGATCGGCATCATTATGCTTATTGGGCTGGTTTCGAAGAATGGGATATTGATCGTAGAGTTTGCCAATCAACGCAAAGCGCAGGGGCTAAATAAGATTGATGCAATCCATTCGGCATCAGTAGCACGTTTCCGGCCAATCCTGATGACCAGTCTCTCAACCATTTTGGGCGCGGTACCCATTGCCCTGGCACTTGGAGCCGGATCAGAAAGCCGTGTGGCAATGGGAACAGCGGTCATTGGCGGGCTCACCTTTGCCACCCTGCTTACACTCTTTGTGATACCGGCAATGTATGCCTATGTTTCTGAAAGTCAGAAATCAGTATCGAATGTAGGTGAGCAGACCGATGATGAACAAACCATTAGCTAATTGATTAATTTAAAGACAAATGCCATGTTGCGCTCCGTCATAGTTTTAGTTTTGAGTTTAATTTCGATACCTCTTTTGCAAGCTCAAACGCTGCTCACAGAAGCAGATGCCGTGCGTATCGGGCTCGAAAACAATTATTCCATCCGCTTGCAAAGATCAAATCTTCAAATAGCTGAAAATAACAACACCCTTGGTAATGCCGGATTTCTTCCGGAGCTTAATGTTAATGCGGGTCAAAATTATAGTGTAACTGATTCAAAACAGGAGTTTTTGACAGGCCAGATCACTGATCGCAATGGAGCTAAGGCAGATGCTTTTACGGCAGCTGCCGAGCTTAACTGGACACTTTTTGACGGTCTTCAAATGTTTACCCGGGCCGATATTCTGGCTTCACTTGAGCAGCAAAGCGAGCTCGAGCTTTTGCTTACCGTTGAGAATAGTATTTTCGACATCCTATCTACTTATTATAGCCTGGTACAACTGGAGAAACAAAAGAAGGTGATTTTAAAAACACTTGAAATTGATCAGGAAAGGGTGATGCTGGCATCAGAGAAGCTCAATATTGGTGCCGGTTCACGATTAGAGTTGCTTCAGGCTGAGGTGGATCGAAATGCCGATAGTGCACTCTTGATTGATATCAACAACGATTTGATTCAGCTAAAAACCAGCCTCAATAATTTATTGGGTCGTACTCCCGAAACGGGATTTATTGTGAGCGACAGCTTTGCCATCAATCCTGCACTTTCCAAAGAAATTCTGCAGGAGAAGATGATCACCCAAAACACCGCACTCAGGTTGAGCAACCAGGATATTTATCTGGCCGAGCTGAGCCTGAAAGAAATCAAAGGTCGAAAAGCTCCCAGTCTGGATTTCAATCTTGGCTACACCTACAACGATCAAAATTCTGAAGCAGGATTTCTTAAGACCAGTCAAACCAAGGGTTTAACTTACGGATTAAGTGCCAGAGTGAATCTTTTTGACGGGTTAAATCTCAGACGGGAAACACAAAATGCCAGGATAATACTCGAAAGCAGCAGGTTAAATCTCGAAGCCATTGTTAACGAGATGAAAACTACCCTGCATCAACAATTTGAGAGTTATCGCAACAAGCTTCAGCTTTTGAACATGGAAACGCACAATGTGCTAGTGGCTCGTGAAAATCTGATCATTGCAACCGAACGTTTTAGGCTCGGTGATTTGTCAGGCTTTGAATTCAGGGAAGCTCAACGAAATTTTATCTCAGCCGAGAGCCGTTTGCTCAGTGCCCGATTGCAGGTAAAATTGAGTGAGACCAGCCTGAGGCAACTGGCCGGCGAATTGGTGATCCAATAAAATCTGATTTAATACAACTGATTTGGTCTAATTTTCAGGCAGCTTGTTGTCATTTAATTCCGAAACAATTAATTTTACAGCCATAACACTTGTCTGGTACTATTGTGAATTGCAATTAATCAGGAGTTTTCAGCCTAATATCAGGCTCAATAATTCGGTTGTTAAATTCATTCCATATAATATGGAATTAATGTATATAACTCGAATTCAACAGTTTAAAATTATTTATGGCTAAATTTACCAATCAATTATAGATAAACAAAACAAGAAATAAGACATGTCAACCTATTCTTTTCCCAATACTGCTCTCCTTGATAAGCTCAGGCACTGGGTTCTGATAAGTGATATTAACTTTAAACTGTGTTATGCCAATGATTCGGCCTCTGAAGCATTAGAAATAGATTCAAACAGTTTTGAAGCATACGGGCTTGATAAGAAAATTGTAATCATTGAGGAGGGAAGTCCCGCAGAGGATGTAAAAACCCTCTTACTTAGACATAACCATGAAGAGTGGCAGTTTAAGGCTTCCCTTATAGAAATTGAAAACAACAAATTTTGGTTGATTGAGCAGGCCGGGCAAGATCTGAGCAGGCAGGAAAAGGTGATGTCAAAAAATTTGCGCGAAAGCGAAGCGCGATTCAGGGCCGTGATCGAGCAAAGCGATGAAGGGCTGATATTGTTTGATGAAGAAGGCAAGATAACACTTTGGAACAAAGGCGAGGAAATAATCACCGGGTATGATGCCAATGAAATGATTGGCCAGTATATTTGGGATGCCATGTATTTGCTTAGTACGGATGAAAGCAAAAATAAATCAGCTCAAAGTGCTGCCACCATTCGCAAAAGAATAATAAATCTGCTTCAACGCAAAGACATCAGTTGGACTCAGGAATTTAAATCCCGGATTTATACCAAGCAAAATGGTCAGGAGCGTATCATTCAAACAACACTTTTTCCGGTTGTTTTGGAAGGTAATTATATGTTCGGAAGCATTAACAGGGATATAACCAGCCAGCATCAATCGGCTACAAAGCTTCGCGAAACTACCACACGATTAAAAGCTGTGATTAATGCCATGCCCGATCTGATGTATATTATTGATTCTTCCGGAATAATGAGTGACTCATTCCAGCAGGAGAAACAATCATTAACAGCGATTGATTTTAATAAAGGAAAACATATCAACAGTTTTTTTGATTCGCATACAAGCTCAAAAATACTACTGGCACTTAAGAGAGCCCAAAGCAGCAAACAAACACAGGTTTTTGATTTGATGATTTCCAAACCAAATCAAAAACGTACTTATGAAGCCCGGATATCGCCCATGAACAGCAACAGCGGTTTGCTCATGCTTCGCGAAATAACCAATATACGTCAACTCGAAAACAATCTTTTGCTCAATAATCGCTTACTACAGATTTTAACACACCTGGCAACCCGTTTTATCAATTTGCCTGTTTCCCAAACTGACGAGGCAATCAACAATGCTTTGAAACAAATTGGTCTTTTTGCCGAAGTTGACCGGGTATATATTTTTGACTATGTGTGGGAAGAAGCCTACATGACTAACACCTATGAGTGGTGTTCAGAAGGTACCACACCCGAAATCGAGAATTTGAAAAGAGTTTCCAACCAGTTGGTTCCGGATTGGGTGAATTCGCATATTAAAGGCGAAATTACTATTGTTGAAAGGATAGATCAACTTGACAGCAAAAGCGAACTTTATAAACTTCTGGAACCACAGAATATAAAATCCCTGATCACCATTCCATTGATGGAAGACCATAAATGCCTGGGCTATGTTGGTTTTGATGCAGTAAAACAATACAAATCGTTTACTGACAACGAACTGGCACTGCTGCAAATTTTTGCCGAGTTGCTTACCAATCTCAAAATCAAACAAAGAACAGAGCAGCTCTTAAAGAGCAACCATCAAATCCTCGAAAATCAAAACCAGCAGTTGAGCAGCCTCAACGAAAAACTTAAACATCAGAACGAAGAAATACTCGAAAAAAATGCTGCTTTAGCACACGAACGCGAAAAGGCAGAGGCAAGCGACCGGCTGAAAACGGCATTTCTGAATAATATTTCACACGAAATTCGTACACCTCTCAACGGTATAGTTGGGTTTTCGCAATTGCTTTCAGACCCTGATCTTAGCCTTGACGATCGGATAGACTTTATTGAAGCACTCGGAACAAGCGTTGAAAGACTCACCGACACTTTCAATGATATCATGGATGTTTCTTTGCTGATGTCGGGTAATATGCCGTATAATGTAGAAACCATTCACCTGGCCTCACTCCTTAACGATATTTACAAAAAGCACCTGCATTTTTCCAAAATTAAAGGCATTGAGCTAAAAATGGAGATTGCAGAACCCTGGCTCAAAACCAATATGGATACTGACAGAGGTTATCTCTATAAGATTTTTAACGAACTGGTGACCAACGCGATCAAATATACAGATGGTGGTTTTATCCACATGGGTTTTGAAATACAAGACGAGGAACTAATACTTTTTGTACGCGATAGCGGAAAAGGTATCAGCCCGGAAGCCCTGCCCGAAATATACAAACCCTTTATTCAGGAAGACTTTTCCAGTACACGTAATCAGGAAGGAGCCGGTTTGGGTCTTACTATCGTAAAAGGACTTGTACACTTACTAAAAGGTCGCATCAAAATCGATTCTGTCCTTGGACAAGGAACCACATTTTTTATTCACCTCCCCTTAAAATCCGCCATAAATATGGAAATTTTTAAAACTGTCGAAAAACCACTTCAAGCTGAAACAAACCAGGAATGGCCTACTCTGCTGGTTGCAGAAGATGAAGACCTGAATATCTTATACACCAAACGAATTTTTAAATCAAAACCCTTTAACGTGCTTTATGCACGAAATGGAAGTGAAGCTGTTGAAATAGTTAAAGCGAATCATAATATTGATTTGGTGTTGATGGATATTAAGATGCCCGTTATGGATGGTTTGGAAGCCACCAAACAGATTAAGATGCTAAATCCTGATCTCAGGGTAATTGCTGTTACAGCTTATGCTGCCAATGATGATCGTTTTATGTGTTTGAATGCGGGTTGTGATGATTATATCACCAAACCATTTAAGCCTGCCGAATTGTTTGAGATGATTCAAAACTGGCTTTCAATATAATCCTGCTTTCTTATGAGTATCCCATATAAATCAGTGCTTTATGACTTGCCTGATCCGGTAATTATTTGTAATAATATGGGTTTGATAAGCTTTGCAAATCATGTTGCTAATGAGGTTTTTGGTGAACTGGAAGGGCTTTCAATATTTAAAATTATCCCTGCCTTCACTAAGTTGGAAGCGAGTGAGCAAGGTTTTGCCAATAATAAGGAAGCCATTTTTGAAACCCGGATTAAACAACGTAAGGTAAGGTTAAACTGGAAAATCCACTTACTTGAACAGGATGATCAGCAGCGTTTTATACTTTTAATGCCAATAATCCCAATACAGTTTTCAAACCGGAATACTGACAATGACAATGAAATTTTCAATGCAGGATTTGCGCTTTCCGCATCAGAGAAAGAAACCTTACTCAAACAGCTTTATTCACAGGCCCCCATTGGCATCACGATAATCAACTCCGCCACCAAACGCTTTGCCGATAGTAATCCAATGATGAGTAAAATTTTGGGTTATAGTAAAGCTGAACTACAACAGCTTACTTACCTGGATATTACACCAAAGCATTACCATCAGCTTGATCGTATTCAAACAGAAGCTCTTTATATCTCCGGTCATTTTGGTCCATACGAAAAGGAATATTTTCATAAGGATGGACACACCGTTACGGTAGTCCTGTATGGTGACAGTTTTTTTAAGGAAAATGGTGAGCGTATGGTTTGGCTTTATATCCAGGATATTAGCCGGCAAAAAGTTCAGGAAAAACGGCTTAATGATAGTTTGAACAGTGTAAAAATTCTTTTCGACCAGGCACCCGAAGCCTATCTTCTGACAGATATTAAAGGACGTTTAGTTGATGCCAATTCAGCTGCCGAACGGCTTTTTAGGTTGAATAAGTCTGATTATATTGGAAAGAACCTACTCCACCTTAAGCAGTTGCCTTTGAGTGAGATACCTAAAATTGCCAGTGTGCTTGCACAACATGCGATGGGAAAATCGAGCAAACCATACGAATTGCTGGTGCAAAAAGATGAAATCAGGATGTTAATCCTTCAGGTACAAACTTATAATGTAAGAATTAGCGAAAAACAACGATTGCTTACTATTGCGCATGAAGTTACTGACCAAAAGAAATACGAAAGACAAATTATCAACGAAAAATATAAAGCACAGCAATACCTGGATATTGCAGGTTCGGTGATCATCGGTATAAAACCTGACCACACCATCAGTTTGATCAACCAGGCAGGTTGTAAGTTGGCCGAATTTGAAAAACCTGAAATGATTGGACAAGCATGGTTTAAGTTTTTGAAAAACTGTAAGGAGACAAATGAAATAGAAGAGTTTCTCGATAAATGTTTTCTCGATAAAAATGTGCCAGACAAAACTTTAGAAACCAAACTCGTTGTCTTAAGCGGAAAAACGTATTATTATATCTGGAAAAACAACCTGATTTATAACGAAAACGGACAAATCGAAATCCTGCTCTTTTCGGGAATTGATATTACTGAGCAAAAAAGAATACAACTTCTCTTGGAAGAAAAAGAAAGCAGGTCAGCGCACCTCAATCTACTTTCGCAACTGGCCTTGCAGCCTGTCACCGATAGTCAACACTGGATACAACTTGCCGAAATTTTCAGGCAACTCATGCGTGCTGATGAATGTTACATAACCGCCTGGGACGAAAAGAAAAACACCGCTATACCGGTGGCATCACATGCTACAATGTTTGATTTATTTACCAAACTCGAACCACTTGAAAATGAAAACACCTTTACCCAAGACGTTCTCCAGAATAACAGTCCACTCGTGATTCAGGACCCTAAACTGAATTATACCCGCAGATTGACAGGTTTCAATCAGTTCAAATCCAAAACACTGCTTGGAATCCCGATGATTGTTGAAGATCAAAAACTTGGTGCCATACTTGTTGGATATACCCGAAAACAATATTTTACACCAGAAAAAACCAAATGGGGAACTTTTGCTGCTAACTATCTGGCATTGGCTTTCCATAAAACCAAACTCATTCAGGAGCTTCTAAAATCTAATGCAGCCAAAGACAGGCTGTTCTCCGTGATATCGCACGACCTGAAAAGTCCGATGGCAGGTCTTATAAATCTTACGGAGATATTGCTTAAGGATTTGCCGGTTAGCAATGTGGAAGAACACAAAAATATGATGCAAACCCTGTACGAAACAGTGGTTGGACTGGACTTGCTGATTGATCAGATGCTCAACTGGAACAGGCTCGAACGGGGCATGTTTCCACTTAATGCTGAAACAATTAATATGAATGATTTGCTTAGTGAAATTTGTAAACAGCTCAAAACGGAAGCAGCGATCAAGAACATCAATATCATTGCAGAAATTCCAGAGAACATTCAGCTTCAAGCTGATCCCAGGATGATTCAGTCAGTGCTGCGGAATATTTGCCACAATGCCATCAAGTTTTCTTATCCTGATCAGGAAATTACGGTTAAAGTAGTAAGAGATGCAGATTATATCAAAATTAACATCGAAGACAGGGGAGTAGGGATGACACCTGAAACTGTTCAAAATCTGTTTCAGCTGGATAGTTCAAAATCAGAAACCGGCACATCCGGCGAAAAGGGAACCGGACTGGGCTTGTTGATCGTGAATGAGTTTGTAAAACTTCATCGTGGAACAATTCATGTCGAAAGTGAGCCGGGCAAGGGGAGCGTGTTTGTTGTCAGCTTGCCACAACCATTACAAACATCGCTTCATGAAGCCTGAATGTAAGATTGATGTTATGTTTTGCTGATAAGCGTGTTTCTGTTGATCACCCACTTCGAACCGTGCATTGATTTATAACGGATTGTAATAAAAATTGCCAGGGCGATGGCCATCACTCTGAACACGTTAGACCAAATCCCACCCAGTGCATTATCACCGGCTTCAAAAAGCATCCAGCTCAGGTTCATCATTGTGTGAAGCCAGGCAATAAACCAGAAGTTGAATTTCCATTCGGTATACAGCCAGGCAAAAAAACCCGCACCCAAAATTGTGGTGATAAAAATGCCGGTCATAACACCAATATCATTGCTTTGATACAAATGAAGTGACCCAAAAATTATGGCACCAAGCAATACAGAAGGAATGAAACCCAGGCGCGTGTAGCGAAACAAAAGCCCAAAGAAAAACGCCCTGAAATACATTTCTTCAAAAAATCCGGCAAAGACAGCCCCCAACATGATCTGCCGCCAGTCCAGATTCTGATTAAAATCAAAAACAACAGCATAGCCGATGAACATGGGAAGGGTAAACAATAAGGCCAAACCAAAACCTTTCAACAAGGATCGCGACATGCCTAAAGCCTCAAATGACTGCCGACCGAACAGGATAATCACAGTAACAAATAGAGGCAAACCAACCAACAGATAAGCCATGAAATAAGCCAAAACGGCTTCAGTATAATTCATCAGGAAATGGTACAACTCAGCAAAATAAAACTTGTTGATCAGGATATAGATGGCAAAAGCCAGTGGCACAAACCAGATGACAAATTTGGAAGATGGCTTCATAGAAAATTGTTTTGGCCAAAAATAAGTTAATTTTGCCACCATGATGCCCTGGATCACCCTTATTACCGCCGGCCTGTTTGAGGTAGCTTTTGCAGCTTCCCTTTCGAAAGCCCGAACCGCTGCTGCACCAGAATCTTATTGGTGGTTTACTGCTTTTGTGATCAGCCTGAGCCTGAGCATGTGGTTGCTCTACAGAGCCACACATCACATCCCGATGGGCACGGCTTATGGCGTGTGGACTGGCATTGGAGCTGTTGGAACGGTTTTGGTGGGTATCATTTTCTTTCAGGAAGCTGTCAACTTTTGGCGTTTGTTTTTTATTAGCACATTAATTATTAGTATCGTAGGATTGAAGGTTGTCTCTTCAGGAAATTAAAATGTTAAAAATTCATGCATGTTTTCTTTGTTAATAACCTGAAAATCAGCTTCAGGATATTGGCTTTGGAAGGCCTTTGGAATACGTGCATTCTTTTTACCCCACTTAAATTCAAAAGCTGAAATTTCTTCATCAGTCACTTCCAGCAAATCTATTTCCTGTTGATCGTAAGTGCGCCAAAAATAAAACTCAGCAAAAGTTTCTTGATACACCTGCTTTTTGATGCGCTCCGAAACACAATAGTTTTCCCATAATTTCCCTGCGTCATCCCGTTGCTCCAATGGCTTGAAATTATTGATGATCACATTACGGATGCCGTTATCCCAGAAATAATACCGAGACGATTTGGTTATTTCTTTTCGAAGATTTCGGCTGAACCCATTCAAACGGAACAACACAAAAGTTTTCTCCAGAATATCCAGATAACGTTGGACAGTTTTTACGGTAGTGCCCAACTGATTAGCCAATTCATTGAATGAAACTTCATTTCCGATCTGAAATGCCACAAGTCGTAACAAGTTCAAAACGAATAAGCTATCCTTGAGATTATCGAGCATTAGGATGTCTTTAAGCAAATAGCCGTTTTTAATGTTTTCCAGCAATCGT
>OFEK01001345.1_pt1 | contig 17040 bp, 15 predicted proteins | sample 1521131 | NCBI WGS metagenome assembly OFEK01 (sample SAMN05720209, study PRJEB24109) | activated sludge metagenome | isolation source: Anaerobic digester | place: China | collected 2015-12-16
TCAAATTGGCGACGTCGCTGCCCGGAGTAAAACCTTCGGGAATGGTGTCGACAAGCCCGATTGTGCCGCGGGCGGCGATCTCATCAAGATAAGGCGTAAAAGCACATTGCAGCGGAGTCTTCCCCCCCAGCTTTTCCGTGGGATAATCCGCCATCCCGTCGCCAAGCAAAATTACATATTTCATAGAATAATACTTTCCAAAATAGATTTCACTGAGTTCACAACAGCTTACCCGTCGGTCTTCAGCCTTCGGCCTTCAGCCCATTTTCCTGCCTGTTAAAGCAGCTCATCTTCAATGCGCACAACAATGGTCTTATCCAGTACCATATCCAGCTTATCTATTATTTTCAACGCTTTGCGAACGTTTTTTTCCTTTGCTTTATATGTAGTCATCACTATCGGCACGGCGCCTCCCTCCTGTCTGGACTTCTGGATAACAGTGGCGATGCTGATGTCGTTTTTGCCCAAAATGCCGGATATTTTCGAAAGAACGCCTGGTCTGTCGACCGCCGAAAAACGAAAATAATACTTGGTTTCAATGTCATCCATCGGCATCAGTTTGATATCCCGCATTGTTTTCTCTTTTTGTGTGCGCAGCGGCGAACAGCCGGCAACTCCTTTGAGAATATTGCGGGATATGTCAATGACATCGCTGAGAACGGCGCTGGCTGTCGGCATCATCCCCGCTCCCTGTCCATAAAGAAAAACCGGCCCGGACGCATCGCCGATCAGATGAAAGGCGTTATAATTCCTGTTGACATTCGCCAAAAGATGCTGGCAGAGAATCATTGTCGGATGAATTCTTGCCTCCACAACATCATCATGGGCAACGGCAATCGCCAGGAGTTTAATGCGGTAACCCAGTTCTTTGGCAAAAACCACATCCTGCTGGCTGATTGCGGAAATTCCTTCGCGGAAGATATCGTTTAAGTTTACTCTGGAACCGTAAGCCAGTGAAAGGGTTATGGCGAGTTTATGCGCCGTATCTATACCCTCAATGTCGTAGGTGGGATCGGCTTCGGCGTAGCCGAGTCTTTGCGCCTCTTTCAGGACAACATCGAAGTCTTTTCCTTCATCCGTCATTTTACTCAATATGAAATTGGCCGTGCCGTTCATAATGCCGTATATTGACTGAATATTATTGGCAATAAGGGATTCCTTGAGAGTCCGGATAATAGGAATTGTGCCGCCGACAGACGCTTCAAAACCAATGTCGGTCTTATTTTGTTCAGCAAAACTGAAGATTTCATTGCCATGCATCGCCAGCAACGCCTTATTGGCCGTGACAACCTGTTTGCCCTGAGCAATCGCCTCCAGAATAAAGGTTCTGGCCGGTTCGTAACCGCCCATCAGCTCGATAACAATGTCAATATCTTTGCTTGAAAGAATTTCGCGGGCATCGGCGGTAAGAATATTTTTATTTACCTTCACCGGTCTTGGTGTTGTTATATCCAGGTCGGCAATTTTTTTCAGCACCAGCCGGGCGTCAAGTTTCTTTGCAATCAGTTTTTCATTGTCCTGCAGCAGTTTGACGACGCCACACCCGATAGTTCCGAAACCGATTAATCCGAGATTAATATTTTTCATTCTTTACACCTGAATCAGTAGAGATTTCGTTCTTTCGATATCCGCGATTCTTCATTTTAACCCCACTCTCCTATAACAATTCCCCTAGTTTTGTCAAATATATATAGGATCAATGAGCCTGCTGTGCAAAGGTGTAAGAGTTCGCTGGAATTTATGTTTGCCGGAAATGATGTAAAATGGAAATGCCGGTGACTGCGCATTATCCCTTCCATTTTACTTCGTAAAGATCAATGCGTCGATCCTGCCAGTTTAGAACACTGCCTGATTGTCGATGCTTTTTCAGCTTTTCTAAATCAACTTCATCGAAAATTACCGTCTCGATATTAGGCGTGGCTTCAGCAAGAATGGCGTCGCGTGTGAAAGGTATGTCGGAAGGAGTGAATATTGCCGATTGAGCGTAATGTATGTCTAGATTTTCCACCGATGGAAGATTGCCGACGCATCCGGCAATCACTGCATACACGTGGTTTTCAATACACCGAGCCTGGGCGCAATAGCGGACCCGCAGATAGGCATACCGCTCGTCCGTCGAAAAAGGGACAAAGATAATTTTTGCTCCCCGTTCCACAGCCATCCTGCTGATTTCCGGGAATTCCACATCATAACAAATAAGAATCGAAATTTTTCCCCGATCCGTATCGAATACCTCCAGGGATTTCCCCGGTTTTACCCCCCACCAGCGCTGCTCGCTGGGCGTGATATGTAATTTATACTGTTTTCCCAGTGTTCCGTCGCGGCGAAATAAATATGAAATATTGTAAAGGTCATCTCCTTCAACAGTAAAATGGGATCCACCGATGATGTTGATGTTATATTTCACGGCAAGATTGGTAAACAAATCGAGATATTGCGGTGTAAACTGGGAAAGTTTACGCATTGCCCTGGCCGGTCGTTCCGTAGGCAGAAAAGAAAGGAGCTGGCAGGTGAACATTTCGGGAAAGACGATAAAATCACACCTGTAATCGGAGGCTACATCGACGAAATATTCGCACTGTGTCGCAAATTCATCAAAATTTTTGACGAAGCGCATTTGGTATTGAACGGCGCAAATGCGCACGGGCGCCACCCGCTTGTACAACTGATTGCGATCAGGAACATAGTCCAGGTTGGTCCATTCCAAAAAGGTCGCATATCCCTTCGAGTCGCCGTCAGAGGGCAAATAATTCGGGATAAGTCTTTTCAACACAAATCCGTTGGATAGTTGGGTGGTTAAAACGGGATCAACTATTCTTTTATTAATAACTTTTTCTACATATTCTCTGGCGCTCATTTTGTTGGCACATTTTAGATATCCCGGAATGCGTCCACCGATGATAATGCGCATCAGATTGTATCTTCTGGCCAGTTCCTTGCGGGCGTCGTAAAGGCGGCGGGCCAGTTTTAAGCCCCTGTATTCGGGGTCAACCATTATCTCTATTCCATAAAGAGTATTGCCTTCCAGCGTATGGTTGCGGATGAATCCGCCGTCGGCGATTTCCTTCCAGTTGTGCCATGCCGAGTACAAATCGAAATCAAGCACCAGACTGCACGAAGAAGCTACAACATTTCCTTTGTACTCCACGCAGATTTGTCCTTCGGGGAAAATAGACAGCTGGCTTTCGAATTGTTCCGGTGACCAAGGCAACATGCCGGGAAAACACTTTTCCTGCAGATGGACAATTTGTTCAAAATCTTCCTGTCTGATCTGCCGCACAATAATTTTTGTTTCAAAGTGCTTAAGGTCGATCTCTCTCATCACTTTCCCCCTTAAAAATAAGTTTCCAGACTACATTATTATTAATGGAGGAAAATTAAAAGTATTTAACTGCGGGACTGCTTCATAAATGATCGTACATCTAGGAAAGTAAGAAACCAGACAAAATCTTAAACGCCCCTGCCATGCTTTTTCGTTCTGACGGCTAAAGAATTCGGAACAGATATTGAAGCCAGCTTCGCATCCATATCCTTTTTTACCCGGTCGAATTCTGCCATCGATTTTCCGGCGATCGCTCCGCCATGGGCAATTTTAGCTGAAAGAGGGTTTATGGGTGTGTTTTTGATCCTCATCTCGAAATGAAGATGCGGACCGGTCGCTATCCCCGTCGATCCGACTTGTCCTATTATCTCTCCCTGCGTTACTCTTTTCCCGGTATGCGCCACGCCATAGATTCTTGACAAATGACCGTAATATGTTGTGTATCCATTAAGATGCTGCAGTATTACAAGATTACCATAACCTCCTCTTCTTCCGGAAAAAATCACTGTACCTTCACCCGCTGCGGAAACCGGCGTTCCTCGGGGGGCCGCATAGTCAATACCGTGGTGCGGCCGGTAAATTTTGAGAACCGGATGCTTGCGTTTATGAGAAAAAGTTGAACTGATCCGTCTGAAATTCAGCGGTGCTTTGAGAAAGGCTTTTTTCAGAGACTTGCCGGCGGCGTCATAATAATCCGCATGCCCTCCATTTGAAAAACGGTAAGCCCGGTAGGTTTCACCGTTGTTTTCTATTTCCGCCGACAGAATATTGCCGTATTTACGAAGCTTTCCGTTGAGAAAAAATCCTTCGACAACCACCTTGTAGGTGTCGCCGCTTTTTATATCCGATGCAAAGTCTATATCCCAGGCAAAGATATCCGAGAGATCAAGAGCCAGCATAACGGCGTTCCTGTCCTGTCCCAGAGATGAAACGAGGTTTTCTTTGATTACCCCGCTGAGGCACTCTATCCTCTTTTCATAAGTTACAGGGATCTTTTCAGCACAAAAACCGTTTTCCCCGCACCGGACATTCAAAATATGATCTTCGTCTATCCAGTACGAAAATGAGTTGATCTTGTTGTTTTTATCGAGAACGATTCTATAAGGCTGGTTAACTTGCAAATCCCGCAGTTGATGAATATTGGCAGATGCTTCTTTCAGACTGAAGAGTTCTCTGATGCTCAGCCGGTACTTTACAAATATGTCCGACAGTGTTTCTCCTTTTTTAATAGTGCCTTTTATTTCTCTCAGTCCTTCGTTATCTGCACCAGACGTCCGTTCCTGATAATTCTTTTTGCCAACCAGACTGGGATCATTGGGGATCACCAATAAAACCGAGGGGATAACGATAATAAAGATCACAAATACGACAAGTAACGATATTGATATTTTTTTCATCCGACTTTTCTTGAGATTCATTAAAAATTTTAAAATATTGCTTTGTACCAGACATTCATGCTTTCGATCGAAGCAGAAATATTGGTATTGTTCTTTAATCTTCCGCCGAATTTATATCTGAGCTTGGAGAATGTGATATTCATTCCGGGCGACATTGCACGGGCAATGGTATAGGCTGTTTTTATATTTTTTCTCTTTATTTCATCTTCCATCCGGGAAAGAAGATGCAAGCTCAGATTTTTTCGACGCCAGTCAGGAAGTATTGCAAAATCAGTCATTTCAGCATTTTGCGCGGAAGAGTCAATCTCGGCGGACGAAAGTGCAACTAAATTTCCTCCCTTCACCTCAACGACGTAATAATCTATGTTTCTTTGCATTGTGTCCCACAAATAAGATGGGTCGTATACAGGGAAAGGATAAGTGGTAAAAACATTCCGGTAGATGTCAGCCATGCGAAAAACGTCTCTTTTTTCGCCAGGGCGAATTAAAAATTGATCTTCATCCAAAGATGGAAAAGTTGTTCCGGATTTACTCTGGGCAAGCCGAAGAATTTCGTTCATCTTCGCCGTGTCATCTTCAGCAGAGCGCGTCGGGTTCAGATAGTATCCCAGAAACATCCCCGTAGCAGTGCCCTGATAGAATCCGGGAATGGCAGCTTCTTTGCTGTAGCCGGCACGAATGAAGTTTTGAGAATATTTCGCCGGAATTTTAACAAACACTTTCGAATAGCCGCAGCACCTGGCCATTCCTATAAGTTCCAACGGCAATTTTTCCGTGGCGTTGCTTCCAACTTTCAACAAGTATATTCTATCGTTATATCTACCATGCTGGATAAGGGATCCGCATGGAAGTTTTTCCATTTTGTCCGGTGCGGAGTTATTCATCTGCTGCTTCATCCCCTTCTTTCATGACGATCGTTGTTCTCGGGGACCAGGGCGATTGTATCGTCGTAATCAGCCAGCAGTTTTTCTATGCCCAGCGAACTGTATTCAGCTGCGTCTTCCAGCGGAAGGTCGAGGTGGCACGCCTTACAGTTGCGATCACAAAAAGTCGGTTCATAGGAGTCCGGTTCTTTGTAAGTAGTAATAACACCTTCATAATTGCGCAGCACAACTTTGTTGGTGGACCAGGAAATGAGATAATTCGGCATTACGGGAATCTTTCCGCCACCGCCCGGAGCATCAATTACATAGGTGGGAACGCATAATCCACTTGTGTGGCCGATGAGACTTTCCATAATTTCAATTCCTTTGCCTACCGGCGTGCGAAAGTGACAGAGACCTTCGGAAAGATCACACTGGTACAGGTAATATGGTCTGACCCTGTTGGCCACCAGTTTTTGCACGAGTGATCGCATGATTCGCGGGCAGTCGTTGATTCCCGAAAGCAGAACAGTCTGGTTTCCCAATGGTATTCCGGCGTCGGCAAGCTTTCTCAGGGCGGCTTTGGAAGACCTTGTTATTTCACGGGGATGGTTGAAGTGCGTATTGATCCAGAGCGGATGATGCTTCGTGAGCATGGCAGCTAATTCATCAGTGATGCGGTAAGGGAGAACCGCCGGCGTGCGGGTTCCGATTCTGATTATTTCGACATGCTTTATTCTTCTCAGCTCCGTCAAAATCCAGTCGAGATATTCGGTTGACAAGAGAAAAGGATCACCGCCACTTAAAAGAACATCCCTTATTTGCGGCGATTGCTTTATGTATTCGATGCATTTTCCGATCTGCTCTCTGCCGGGTATGGTATCATTATCCCCTACGCGGCGCTTCCGGGTGCAATGACGGCAGTACATGGCGCAACGGTTACTCACCAGCAACAAAACGCGATCGGGATATCTGTGCGTCAGTCCCTCAACCGGGCTGTCCTCGTCCTCATGCAAAGGATCGAGCATGTCGGCCTTTTGCATTATTATCTCGTTGACAACGGGGAAGCTTTGCTTGAAAACCGGATCGTTTTCCAGATTCTCCGTATCAATAAGCGATAAATAGTAAGGCGTGATCGACATGGGAAATTTTTCGACTATTCTTTGAAATTGCCGGCGCAGGGAATCTGTCACACTGATATTGAGAAGTGTCTCGAAAGTATCCAGATCTTTTATACTGTGCCTTAACTGCCATTTCCAATCCTGCCAGTTGCCGGCTGAACTTCCACTAATTTCATTTAATATTTTACGTTGATTATTGGTTAACATGGTCAAATCCCTCCTTCCGGAATATTTCTGATCTTGCCGTGGCAATATTGATTTTCATATTCACCACACAAATCATTCATTGGTGTATATGCTATGAATACATATTATATGTACACATATTATATATGCGGTTTTTGGAGTCGTGTCAAGGCAAACCCGGAAATCTCTCTTCATCCGAGGGCATTTGCTCTAGTATAATATTAATAATTATAATGCGTTCCAAGGAAGTGGCGGGCGTTAAAATTTACGGATATCAATAAGAACCAATAAATTTAGGCCATTCCGCAGCAGCAGCAAAGTCAGAAGGCTGTTTACCTTTTACAGGTATAATCAGGAAAGTTTACCGCGGTTTTCTTGCAGTCGATCTATTAAACGCAGAGAAATAATATAAGAATAAAGATAATTAAAAGATATGGTCGGGGCGAGTGGATTTGAACCACCGGCTACCGCTTGTAAGTATTTAATATTACAAGTTTAAAATGAACGAAAATCTTTTTAGTGGAACATTAGAGGAACATTGAGTAATAAATTACCATGCCAAGTTTGGCAGAAAGCAGTAAGAACTGCATCAAAGGGGCATGGTTTTAAGTCCCATTGGCTTCACGATGTAATGCAAGAACTTTACAAATTTGCACAAATTCCCCTAAATTGTCACATAATGTCACATAATGTCCAACAATCTAAAATCATCGAGACATAAGTGGTTGCTTAATATTCTAAATTTTGTCATAATTACGCCCAGAAAAAGCAGTAAATCTCTTTTCCCAGCAACATCTCACAGAATAAATAGTCCAGAGAAAACAATCAATCAAAATAATTAGATTAGTTTTAAATTCAAATGCTTACATGCGTTTAATGCCTTATATGGACTTATACGCTTATTATAGCCCCGCAGGGTGGAGGTTGATTATAAATGCAGCAAAATTGGCTAAAGGTTAAGCACGCGGCAAAATACGCAGATGTTTCGGAGCGTACTCTTAGAAAGTGGTTGAAACATAAACTAAGATTTAGCCGATTACCGAGCGGGCTGATTTTGATCAAATCTGAGTGGGTTGACCAATTTTTGGAGCGGTTTATTGTGAGTGAAAACGAAGTCGATATTGATTTAATTGTGGCGGATTTAATGAAGGACTTTAACAAGGTGTGATTATGGGGGATCGTCAAACATTTTCTGAAATGGCTGAATGCGTCACGCATGAAACTTTACCGAAATTTTTTACACTCCTGCGTAATCGCCCAAAACCGCATAACGCTGAATTTGAGATGCTAATTCTTGAGATGGCCGGGGAAGCTCTGAACACTACAGCTTGGAAAGTGTTTCTCCAGTATCAAGATGCAATCGGCGAAAAATTACCTCACTTGACGGAAAAAGTTTGGCAGCGAACATATTCGGCTTTTTATAACTTAACCTTCTTGGAATCGAAAAAGGGGATTGTTATTAATTTTCCTGCGGATCGGATTCAGAAAAAGAAGCGGGGAAGAAAACCCAATACCCAAAAATGTGAACAATGTGTAGTTGTCAATAATATCATAAGGTTACGAAACTCAGGATAAGGAAGAGCAAAATCAAGAGGAAAAAAGTCAATAATATCCACCAAATAGGTGAGCAAAGGAGAAATCATTAATAATGTCATTAAGTTACAGGAAATTAGGTTTAGGAAAAGTGTCTATATATGTATCAATTATAGTAGACACTTTTCCTCACAGCAAATCATTATAAGTTATTGAAATAATTTGCTTATATGGTAATGAGAATATACTTGGTGAATATTATTAAGTTTTTTTCTGAGTGGTAAAAATAAAAAGGAATTTAGGTTTTCAATAAAAATGAGAGGGGTAGCAAAAGAAAGGGGTGTAATTTCTGAAAAGCAGCCGTTTAAATGCGGGGCGCAAGGATATATATTCGCGCCCAAGTCATACAGCAGGTCTTTTTTTTGCAAAAAATGGACGTGTGAAAAATGCCGAAACAGGAGAATCAAAAGCTATGAAAACATATTGAAGGCTACTGATTTGGCAGTAACCAGTTACGTATCGCAAAGACCCCCAGTGGCAACCAATGAAGAAAAGAAAGCCCTGGATAACTTTCTATCTAGGCAAATTAGGGGGCAATACTGGACTGTACGAAGTGATGAACGTATTGTAATTATTACAAAATGCAAACACCCCAACGCTGTTCGGCTACAAAGCAAGTACATCATCGAAACCCTGGTTGTTGATATTCTAAATGAACCCTGGAAGCAATCTTTTTCCCAAAGGTTCACCAAATCCCGTGAACAGAATGAAATAAGAAATAAAAAAGGTCAGCAGGTTAAGACTAAAGTTAATAAAAAAACTGAAGATACAGCTTATGCAAAATGGAAGAGACATGACGACCCCAACGGTGAAGCTGCATTAATTGAATTTAATAAACTTAAAACCGATCATGGACGGGCGGAGTGGCTAATTCAACATGAAAGTGAAGTCGTCCTTTACAATCGTGGTCGTGAAATCATTGGGCAATACCATGCAGAGGCCGCACCACCCCGAAGCGCCGCAGGCATTCTATACCAGTGTACTGTCTAAGCACGCCTGCGGCGCTGCGGCTTCGCGATGTATAAAATAAAAAAAAGCGAGCTATTATGTCAAACAAACCCAACAAATATTGTGCTGCTTACCCCTGCCCTAACCTAGCCGAACCGGGAGGTGCTTACTGCAAGACACACCAGCCAGCGAGGGCACCGAAGGAAACAGACGCCTTTTATGTGTCACCCACATGGCGAAGGTTTAGGGCGTGGTACATTAACAAACACCCTTTATGCGAGCAATGCGAACGTGAAGGACGTGGTGACGTGCCCGCTGCTATGGTGGATCATATCGTCGAAATCAAGGACGGGGGAGCATTGACGGACGAGAGCAACGCAATGTCATTGTGCTGGAAGTGTCACGGGGAGAAAACAGCAGCCGAACGAGCTAAGCGGAAAAATCATCGGATAGGTAGCAGAGATAACCGCGTGGATAACCAAATTGTGAGTAAGTTTTAGTTATGGGAGCTAGAGGGCCGAAATCCGCAGCCGTTAAATCGGCTAATATGAGAAAACGAAGCCGGGCAAAACGTCCGCCTTGGGATAGAAAAAAGTATTCCAGAGCTGAAAAGGTTATTGCCTTTTGTGAGTCGTTGCCAATTACAGCCGGAATGCACGCTGGGAAAAAATTGGTTCTTCGTGATTGGCAGAAAAAAATCATTCGAGCCATTTATGCCGTTGATGAAAATGGACAAAGAAAAATCCGCACTACTTTAATTACCCTACCCCGAAAAAATGGGAAATCCTCTTTGATTGCGGCCCTTGCATTGTGTCACCTTTTAGGGCCTGAGGCTGAGTCAAGAGGGCAGGTTATGAGCGCCGCAGCGGATAGAGAACAAGCAGCAATTATCTATCGGGAATTAGAAGCAATCATTTTATCAATTCCTGAATTTGCGGAACGCTGTCACATCCAATCTTTTCATAGGACAATAACGGACACAGTGACCGGCAGCACTTACAATGCAATGAGTTCAGATGCGAGGAAAGCACACGGTTTAAGTCCTTCAATGGTGGTCTATGATGAACTTGCACAGAGTAAAGACCGGGAGCTTTATGACAACTTATCTACAGGCACCGGCGCAAGGAAAGAACCTTTAATGGTTATAATCGGCACGCAGAGCGCCGACCCGAACCATATTATGAGTGAGCTTGTGGACTATGCCCTTGCAATCAAGGGCGGCACCTTGCCGGATGATCCTCATTTTTACGGGTGTGTCTATGCAGCGCCGGATGATTGCGATCCATGGGATGAGAAAGTCTGGTTTGATTGTAATCCGGCGCTTGATGATTTCCGGTCACTGGAAGAAATGCGGATATTCGCGGAACAGGCAAAGAAAATTCCTGCTAAAGAATCAGTTTTCAAAAATTTATATCTGAACATGAGAGTTGATGCGGCGGCGAAATGGATCGGGACAGCGGATTTTAATGCGTGCGTGGGGCCGATGCCTGATTTATCAGGCCGGGAATGTTACGCCGGATTAGATTTGAGCAGCACACAGGATTTAAGCGCTTTGTCTCTTTGCTTCGTACCAATGGAAGAAAACGAGCCTTTTTATACTCTGCATTTTGCATGGTGCCCGGAAAACGCGATTAAAGCCCGCTCCAAAGCCGACAGGGTGCCGTATGACTTGTGGAATCGGCAAGGTTATATCGAGGCTACACCCGGAAGTGTGGTTGACTATGGCTATGTCTTACGACGCATTGAAGCGATTGCCAGAAAATATAATTTAAAAGCAATCTTGTTTGACCGCTGGGGCGCTACAAAGATCGTTAAAGACCTTGAGGACATGGACTTGACTGTTTTGGAATTCGGGCAAGGCTTCGCTTCTATGAGTCCACCTTCTAAGGAACTGGAAAAACTTATCTTATCACGAAAAATAATATTTCCCGATAATCCGGCGCTAAAGTGGTGTTTTGGTAATGTCATTGCAGAAACCGATCCGGCGGGCAATATCAAGCCTTCTAAGAAACGCAGCCGGGAAAAAATTGACATGGTTGTGTCAACAATAATGGCCCTTGATGGGGCCTTGAGAAATCAGAAAAAGGAGATTGCACCGAGCATAATGTGGATTTGATGCCTTGAGCATCTTTTAAAATCAGGCGGGTAAGGGATTAGCTACCCCGAACCTATACAAATTAACGGGCATGTCGGTGCCGACACACTGATTTGCCCGTTTTTTGTTGCCTGCTTATAAATTGGAACGATTGTTCTATACAGGAGGTTAAATGGAAAAAAGAAGTTTTGAAATAGATGTTGGGAGTATCCGGGCGGAATCCCGGACTGTTCAGGCAAGCTTATCGAGTGAATTTCCTGTTCAGAGGTTCGACGGGGAAGAAATCTTGAGGCATACGCCGGATGCAGTGGACTTATCAAGGGCACCCCTTCCCTTACTGCGGGCACATGACAATTCGTCCTTACCCGTAGGGGTGGTGGAGGGATTGGCAGTTGTAGGCGGTAAGTTGAGGGGGACAATTAGGCTATCGGCCAATGAGGATGGATTATGGCGCGATGTACAAGACGGCATTCTTAGGAATCTGTCTATCGGCTATCGGATCATTGAAAAGCAGAAAACAAAACGCGGATTTATTGCAACAAAATGGCAACCTTATGAAGTCTCATTAGTTGCGGCACCAGCAGATAACACAGTAGGAATTAATCGGTCGATTGACCATAAAAAGGAGAAAAAAAGCATGGATCGTAACGACATTTTGAAATCGAAGAAAGCAGCAATTGAGGAAATGAGTGAACTGGCAAAGTCGGGAGAGGATGCCGAAAGAATGGAAGTGTTAAAGAGTGAAATCCGGTCTTTCGATAGCAGATTGGATGCTTTGGACATTGCCGACAAAGCAAAGAAGGATCAGATTTCTCCCTTCACGCCGGATGTTAAAAAAGAGAACAGGTCAATCATTGAGATAGTTGGCGGGCCTGCTACAGATCGTTCTTATTGTGGCATGTTTAACAATGGCAGGAAACTGGAAGTCAATGAAGAGGAAATCCGTGCTTTCCGTGCCTCGATGATTGAAGGTAGCTTGCCGTCTGGTGGCGCGTCAGTCCCGGAACCTCTTGCCGCAAAATGGTTTGATGATTCTATCGAGAGTGAAATAATCAGGCCGCGTGCAACCGTTTGGCCTATGGAAAGTGCAACGCGCAAAATTCCGGGTTGGGATGTTAGCGATCAGTCCACAGGGGCTGTTTTCGGGGGATTCAAAATGGAATTTCTTGCCGAAACGGGAACCGGGACACCTCAAGTCGGCAAGCTCCGCACTATCGAATTAACGGCAAAAAAAGGCGCAATATTTGCGGAAGCTTCTAATGAATTGGTAGAGGATGGGCTGGGATTTGACGCACAATTAGATAGGGCTATGAGAGCAAGTATTGGCTACGGGATGGATGACTTTTTCATCAATGGTGTAGGCGCACCCGGTGAACCTCGCGGCCTGAGATACGATCCTGCCAAAATCACCGTGGCGAAGGAAGAAGGACAGGTTGCGGATACCATTGTATTTGCGAATTTGTCAAAAATGTTTGCAAGAATGTATCCGGCAGGTCGTCAACGCGCCGTGTGGCTTGCCAACAGTACGGCAATCACTCAGCTTATCGGCCTTACAATTGGTACTGCAAGTGCTTATGTTCCGGCGATGACGGAAGTCGGCGGCAGGTTCTATATTTTAGGGCGCGAAGTTTTGTTCAATAGCCACATGCCGGTGGTCGGGGATGAGGACGATCTGATGTTTGTCGATTTGAGCCAATACGCAATTGGCATCCGCAGAGACATGAAATTGGAAAAAAGTAATATTCCCGGATGGTCACAGGATTTAATGAGCTATAGAGCCTTATTGCGGTTTGATGGAATGGGAACTTGGAATGCGCCTATCACGCCGAAAAACGGCGACACGATGAGTTGGGTTGTCGGTTTAGCAGAACGCGGAGAATAATCAATTTAACATGGGGCGGGGTGAAATTCCCCGCTTTACTTATGAGGATGAAGAGCATGAAATTTAACTTTCCATTTTTTAAAAAACGATCCTGGGCGAACCTTGACGCTTTTGAAGGCCGGGAAACCTCTTCCGGCATTCATATTAATGAAACGGTTGCGCTTGGCATTCCTGCGGTTTTTGCCTGTGTTCGTGTGCTGTCTGAGGCCATAGCAAGCCTCCCGTTAATTACTTATAAAAAATTTAATAATGGGGATCGAGAGCGAGCCAGAGACTTTTCCCTTTTCCGTTTACTGCACGATTCGCCTAATCCCTTGATGACTTCTTTTGAATTGCGGGAGTTATTAGTCGGTCATTTATGCTTGCGGGGGAATGCGTACTGTTACATAGAAAGAGATCAAGGCGAAATTGTGGCATTATGGCCATTACATCCAGACAAGATAACTGTTGAGGTTCAGGGGCGTGAGCTTGTTTATAAACATCAATCCGATGGCATTGAGAAAGTTTATCCCATGTCTGATATCCTGCATATCAGGGGATTGAGCGCCGATGGGATAACAGGCTACAGTCCATTGACTTTGCTTCGTGATTCTTTCGGATATTGTAAGGCAGTGCAAGAGTACAGTTCAAGCTACTTTAAAAATGATGCAAGTCCCGGCGGGATATTATCGACACCTAACACATTAGGGCCAGATGCTAGAGCAAACCTTCAAAAAGCATGGGCAGGCGGGCACGAAGGCAAAGGAAAGCATCATAAAGTTGCCGTAATGGATAGCGATTTAAAGTGGCAATCAATAGGCATATCGCCGCAGGACTCACAATTGATCGAGTCCCAAAAGTTCAGCGTTGTAGAAATTGCCAGAGTGTTCAGGGTGCCGCTGAATCTGATTCAAGATCACGAAAGATCGACGTACAGCAATGTAGTTGAGCAAAATAGGTCATTTCTTGTCCATTGTCTGCAACCGTGGTTGACCAGAATCGAACAGGCAATGATGAAAAGCCTTTTGACCGAGTCGGAAAAAGAAAAATATTTCATCGAATTTCTTACGCAGGACTTTTTGAGGAGTGATACAAAAACCCGATTTGAAAGCTATAAAGTAGCCATTGACGCGGGTTTTCTGACCATTGACGAAGTACGACAACTGGAGAATATGAACTCATTGCCGGACACCGAAAAGAAACCTGAATAGGGGGAAGGAAACCATGGAAGAAAAACTTTGTGAGAATTGCGAAAAACGAAATCAATGCACCACACCATGCAAAGCCGTGAATGCTATCCTATGGGATCAAAACCAAGTTTATGAGCGCCATTACAATGATTCAATCGTTGTATTCCCGCCGTTTAGAGAAGTGCATTTCTCCGCCGTTAATGATTATGAGGTGGAGGATTTTTCCACAGATGACACTTTTCCTTGGAGTAGCGAAAGCACTAAACCCGACAAAGCAACGATTTTTGTCGAAAGATTCTTCAAAAAAACTCCGCGTTCCGAATTGGCTGAACGATTCGGAACTACCGAACAGCATATTGACATCATGTTCACGAAATCCAAATACGCCATTGAGAAAATTGTTAAGATACTGGCAGCTCGGAAAGAGGGAATAAAAGCGGCTAAACTTGACAGATTCACAGAGGATCAAAAATATTTCTTGCTAGTCGATGTATTCGGATTTACAGGAAAAGAAGTTGCAGAAATGTTTAAAAAAAGTCGGCCGACTGTAAATAAAAAAGTTGGCCGAATGCGGGAGAAATACACGGAGCTGTTTCACGCTCAAGAAACCGAGGAATCAAAATCAGCAGACACCGGGCTATCAGTTTCGGAAATGGTAGAACGTATGTCATTGTAAAAATCTTGTAAAAATCTACTTGCGTTTTCTATGTGAAAGCGCGTATATTGTAGCTCTCAAAATTTAAACCGGAAAGGCCACTCCGTTATGTTGGCTTTTTTTTGTGGCGTAAACAAAAATCTAGTCGTGTGGAGTCCCGAAAGAGTAATCTAAGGGGGGCTTGTTTAAAGCCTTGAGAACTCCATGCGGCTTTTTTATTTTGGAGGGTAAGAAAATGGCAAAAAGTATAGTAGTAAGCAGCAAAGAAGCAAACATCGGTTCAGTTTTATTCCAAATTCACGCGCTGGCAAAAATACTTGAAAAAAGAATGATAGACGTGGAAAAAATTGAGTTTTGCCTTGATGCTATTGATAAAAATGGCGAGCAGCCTTCGGAATACGGTAATCTAAATGCGAAATAATGACTTTTGGATAGATAATATTTAGATTGAATAATTAATCAAATTGATGTAAATAAAATAGGCAGGTGAAAAATCATTCGCCTAATCCATAGAACCGCAGAACCCATAGTCCACAGAACTCGAAAATCCAATCTAAGGCTATGGGTTTTTCTATGGATTCGACGGCGGAGTCAATTAATACCTGCAATGTGCTATCTTCTGAGCATCAATCAAAAGGAGATGGATTTATGAAGGGATCGTATCAATTCCATGCACCAGCGGGACGTTATTATGTTTCTTTATACTGGAATGGCAAGCGCAATAAAATATGGCATTACAACGGCGAACCAATTTGGCATGAGAAAACAGCCAATAAATTGCTAAATAAAATAAGATCGGAGATTGATGACGGCGTATTTTTAATTCAATCCTATATGCCGAAGTCTCCTTTATCTATTAAAAGTTATTCAGAACAATGGTTGAAAACTTTATCCGTAACCCCCACCACAATTAAATTTTACCAAAAAGCATTGAAGCATTCTATTAATTACTTTGGTGAAGATTTTGATGTAAGACATTTTATACCATCAAAATTAGATATTTTTTACAAGGAACTACCTCTGACAACAAAAGGAAAATATCACGTATTAAATACCTTAAAATCAATGCTGAAATGTGCCTATAAAGATGAAATCATCAAAAAGATACCCCCCTTCCCAAAATTGAAAAACGGTGAACAGCAAGAAATTAAGTATCTAACTTATGAACAGCAGCAAAAAGTATTAAGTTTTCTACCTGTCCATGATCGGGGGATTTTTGAATTTGCTATGGAATACGGCCTAAGAATTGGTGAAGTTTGTGCATTGCAGAAGGATTGTATTGTCGATAAAGAAATAATAATAAAGAGAGCTATGAGTGATGGCGAATTAAGAGAATCGACTAAAACAGGAGTAATCAGGCGATATGGGATAACTGAACATGCTAGGTCTATTCTTGAAAATAACCCTCTCTGCCCTTCCCCATTTGTTTTTAACCGTAAAAACGGCACACCTTATACATGGAAATCAATGACTAAGAAATGGAAAAATGCTTGCCGTAAAGCTGAGATAGATATTAATCTTTATAATGGTATCCGGCATAGTTTAGGCTGTCAGCTTATGGACGAAGGTGTTGAGATGGAAATGGTTAGAGATATTCTTGGTCACACAACATCGACTATGACAAGAAAATATGCACAGAGATCGGAAATCCGTATTACTAATGTATTGGAGTTTAGAGGCAAGATTAGTGGAACTTTAGAGGAACAAAACAAGGAGGTTAATAAAAGATAAGTGATTGAATTTATTAAGAAAAAATGGTCGGGGCGAGTGGATTTGAACCACCGGCCCTCTGAACCCCATTCAGATACG